>ERZ773248.276-NODE-276-length-73786-cov-10.592980_pt1 | contig 73786 bp, 59 predicted proteins | sample MGYA00580518_ERZ773248 | MGnify/ENA primary metagenome ERZ773248 (study PRJEB29015, sample SAMEA2737762) | human gut metagenome | biome: human gut; feature: human-associated habitat; material: faeces | place: China | collected 2012 ...
CGTGCTTACAGCGTATAGCTGCTTAGCACATTATTGAATTATTAACGAACTATTGATATAAGGAACTGCAGTTAGTATTTGCTAACTGCAGTTTTTTTTGTCCCAAATAAGACAAAAACAGGCGTTTTCATACAAATAGTGTTAAAAAGACACTTTAGAAGAAAAAAAGTTAGGGAAAACGCTTGCAGATTCGAAATAAAATTGTAATTTTACACCCAAAATGAATAGACAATAAAAAACAGCCTAAAAATGAGTACATTTAAGACCCTATTTATGGGAGTTGGTTTTGCGGCTATCGCTACCCTCTCAGCTTGTTCATCAAGCAGCAATGCAAGTCTCACACAATCTGGTTTGAATCCAGCAGATTTCGATTCAACAGTATTGGGCAAGAAGACTGAGTTAGTAACTCTCAAGAATGCAAACGGCATGGAAGTTTGCCTCACCAATTATGGTGGACGTGTCGTTTCCATTTCCGTTCCAGACAAGGACGGAAAGCCAACAGATGTGGTTCTTGGTTACGATAATATCCATCAGTATGCTGACACCCTTAACTCTCCTTCAGACTATGGTTCTTCTGTAGGACGTTATGCCAACCGTATCAAGGATGCTAAACTTTCACTTGCTGGTTCAACATACCAGTTGAAGGCAAATGATAATGGCAACTGCCTACATGGTGGTGGTGCTACAGGATGGTTGAACCAGGTTTACGACATTACAGAGAAGAACGACTCATCCGTTACCTTCATTATCAATGCGAAGGATGGCGAGAATGGTTTCCCTGGCAACGTAACAGCAACAGCTAAATATACAGTCAAGAGTGACAACACACTCGACATCGAGTTTGGCGCTACAACAGACAAAGAGACCGTTGTCAATATGACCAACCACAGTTACTTCAACTTGAATGGCGATCCATCTAAGGAAGGTTTCGATCAGATAATGTACATCAATGCAGATAAGTTCACTCCTGCAGATTCACTTTACATCCCAACTGGTGAAATCAAGAGTGTCGATGGAACCCCTATGGATTTCCGTAAACCTGCAGAAATCGGCAAGAAGGTTGATTATAACTTTGATCAGATTAAGAATGCCACAGGTTACGACCACAACTGGTGTTTGAACACATATAAGAATGGTAAGGGCGATGACAAAACAGTTTGCGCAAGCCTCTACTCACCAAAGAGCGGTATCCTTCTTGAAGTATTTACCAACGAGCCAGGCATTCAGGTTTACACCGGTAACTTCCAAGGCACAGGTATTGCCTGCAAGCATGGCATCAAGTATCCTAAACACGTAAGCGTTTGCTTCGAGAGCCAGAAATATCCTGATTCTCCAACCAAGATTGCTCAGGGTGTAAAGGATTGGACAGATGCCACATTGAAACCAGGAGAGAAATACTATTCTCACCTCGCTTACAAATTCAGCGTTAAAAAGTAAGCGTAAGTTAGTTTAAAAGTCAGCGAACCGGCGGATAAAGTCCGCCGGAACAACTAACATCCAACAAGAAGTTTTCGCAATGACAAAAAAAAACGAAATGTGCTGGATAAGAAACTAACATAATAAGCATTCAATAAAAGAAAAGAATAAACAAATAATAATAAACAAACAATCTTATAGTAATTATGAATTGGAATTCAACAGAATTCGTATGGCTTGATTGGGCTATACTCGCCATTGGTGTTATCGGCGTAATTTGGGCTGTCTGGCACGCAATCGTGAAAGACAGAAAGGCTCAGAAAGGTGAAGACTCTTCTGCCTACCTCTTCGGTAAGGGTGAGCCATGGTATGTAATCGGTATGGCTATCTTTGCTGCCAACATTGGTTCTGAGCACCTCGTTGGTTTGGCTGGTACAGGTGCCAAGAGTGGTGTTGGTATGGCACACTGGGAGATGCAGGGCTGGATGATCCTCATCTTGGGTTGGCTGTTCGTACCTTTCTACCAGTTGCTCATTAACAAGATGGGTAAGATCATCACCATGCCAGACTTCCTGAAGTTCCGCTATACCCAGCGCACAGGTTCATGGCTCTCTATCATCACACTCGTAGCTTACATCCTTACTAAGGTGAGCGTTACAGCCCTTACAGGTGGTATCTTCTTTGAATATCTTTGGGGCTTGAACTTCTGGGTTGGTGCCATCGGTCTGATTATCCTCACCACCATCTTCACCGTATTCGGTGGTATGAAGGGTGTGATGACATTGTCAACTATCCAGACACCTATCCTCGTCATCGGTTCTTTCCTCGTACTCTTCCTCGGTCTCTCTACCCTTGGCGGTGGCAGCATAGCTGCTGGTTGGGCCGACATGATGGATTACTGCGGCAAGCTGAACAATGGTTATGGTACAACTCACATGTTCCACTGGGAGGCAGGTGACTCTATGTATCAGGAGTATCCTGGTTTCGTAGTATTCATCGGTGCAACCATCATCGGTTTCTGGTACTGGTGTACTGACCAGCACATCGTTCAGCGTGTACTCGGTCAGGTTCCTGGCGAGAGCAACGTAGAGGTTATGAAGCGTGCCCGCCGCGGTACTATCGCAGCCGGTTTCTTCAAGGTACTCCCTTGCTTCATGTTCCTCATCCCAGGTATGATTGCAGCCGCATTGGCTCAGAAGGGTGCCATCCAGATGAACGAGACTGATGCAGCCTTCGCCATCATGGTAAAGACCGTTCTTCCTGCAGGTATCAAGGGTATCGTAACCATCGGTTTCATCTGCGCACTCGTTGCTTCATTGGCAGCATTCTTCAATAGCTGTGCTACCCTCTTCACCGAGGACTTCTACAAACCATTGAAGAAGGGCATGTCTGAGGCTCACTACGTACTCGTTGGCCGTATCGCTACCGTAGTAGTTGTAGTTCTCGGTTTCGCATGGTTGCCAATCATGATGAAGATGGATACATTGTACAATTATCTCCAGGGTATACAGTCACTTCTGGCTCCAGCCATGGTAGCTGTATTTGCAATGGGTATCTTCTTCAAGAAGATTACTCCAAAGTCAGGTGAATATACCATGATTACAGGTTTCCTCATCGGTATGCTCCGCCTCGTTACCAACGTCATCACTGATACAGGTAAGGCTACAATGGATGGTGCATTCTGGGATTACACCGCATGGTTCTGGCAGACCAACTGGCTTGTATTCGAGTGCTGGTTGCTCGTATTCCTCATCATCTTCATGGTAGTAATAAGCTGCTTCACTCCAGCTCCAAGCAAGGAGCAGGTAGAGGCAATCACCTTCACATCAGACTTCAAGAAGTCTATCCGTGAGAGTTGGAGTGCCTTCGATATTATCGGTACCCTCGTCGTAATCGGCCTCTGCGCTGCATTCTACGCATACTTCTGGTAAAATATTATTCACGTCAGGAGTAAGAAGTGAGGAGTCTGGAATTTTCTCCAAGATCAGACAAAACTGTTTCCGTTGAAAAATCCGCGATCCTTTCTTCTCCTTCTTACTCCTTGATTTTCCTCTCGAAGCTGCTCTATGAAGAGCAAGCAAAAGAACACGACAATACATACATTGAATCATTACATCAAAACAGCAGAAAGGCCATGACCCAGTTTTATAATGAATACTCCAAAGTATTTGTATCCGTCGATTGTATCATTTTCGGTTTCGACGGTAGTAACCTCCAGGTACTGATAGGCAAACGCAAGATGGATCCGGGAAGAGGCGAATGGTCACTCTATGGTGGTTTCGTTGGTTCAACAGAAAATCTCGAAGATGCAGCTAACAGAGTCATCCTGGAACTTACTGGAATGAAAGACCTCTATATAAGACAAGTAGGAGCTTTCGGCCGCATCGACCGTGACCCAGGTGAGCGAGTGATCTCTATCGCCTATTGCACTCTCATCAATGTGAAAGACTATGATGACAGTCTCCGTGTAGAACACGGATTGGAATGGGTTAGTCTGAACGAACTTCCAGAACTATACTCAGACCACAAACTCATGATCCGCAACGCTATCGCACAGATACGCCGCCGCATCAATCATGAGCCATTAAGCTTCAAACTCCTCCCAGACCTCTTTACGCTGACACAGCTTCAGCATGTATTCGAGGCAGTAATAGGCGAAGAGATTGATAAGCGCAACTTCCGCAAACGCGTGAAGGATATCGACTTCATCGAGAAAACAGAACTCATCGATAAAGTCAACTCGAAACGAGGCGCCGCCCTCTACCGCTTCAACAAGAAAGCATACGAGGAAGACCCATCGTTCAACTTGAAATAGAATAAACAACTTAAAACAAAAAATATTATGTTAGAAGAATTAAAAGAAAAAGTGTTCAAGGCAAACCTTGATCTCGTTAAGCACAACCTCGTGCTCTTTACATGGGGTAACGTGAGTGGCATCGACCGCGAGAAAGGTCTGGTTGTCATCAAACCATCAGGTGTCGATTATGACACCATGAAGGCTAGCGATATGGTAGTAGTAGACTTGGAAACAGGTAAGGTAGTAGAAGGCGATCTGAATCCATCATCTGATACACCAACCCACTTGGTTCTCTACCGCGCATTCCCAGAGTTGGGTGGCGTAGTTCATACTCACTCTACTTATGCTACCGCTTGGGCACAGGCTGGCTTGGACATCCCTAATATTGGTACAACTCATGCTGATTACTTCCACGATTGCATCCCTTGCACTGATGCGATGACAGAGGATATGATGGCAGAATATGAGCACAACACAGGTGTTGTCATCGTTGACCGTTTCAAGAAAGATAACATCAACCCAGTTCATACTCCTGGCGTATTGGTTAAGAACCATGGTCCTTTTACATGGGGTAAGGATGCTGACCAGGCTGTTTATCACGCAGTAGTAGCTGAACAGGTGGCCAAGATGGCTTTCATCTCATTCTCTGTGAATCCAAACACCACCATGAACCCATTGCTCGTAGAGAAGCACTTCAACCGCAAGCACGGTCCTAACGCTTACTACGGACAGAAAAAGCACTAATTAAAGGTTTTTCAAATAAAGATATTAGATCACATTAACAATAACAATTAATACAACAAACAATCATGATTAAAGCATTTGAAAATTTAGAGGTATGGTTTGTAACTGGTGCACAGCTTCTTTACGGAGGCGAAACAGTTAAGATAGTTGATGGTCACTCAAAGGACATGGTAGATGGTCTGAACAACAGTGGCATCATCCCAATCAAGGTAGTTTACAAGGGCACAGCTAACTCTTCTGCAGAAGTAGAGGCCGTCATGAAGGCTGCCAACAACGATAAGAAGTGCGTAGGTATCATCACATGGATGCACACCTTCTCTCCAGCTAAGATGTGGATCAAGGGCTTGCAGGCTCTCGAGAAGCCTCTCCTCCACTTCCATACTCAGTACAACGCAGAACTCCCTTGGGATTCTATCGATATGGACTTCATGAACCTCAACCAGTCAGCTCACGGCGACATCGAGTTCGGTCACATCTGCACCCGCATGCGCATCCCTAGAAAGGTTGTTGTAGGTTACTGGAAGAGCGAAGAGGCTCAGAAGCAGATTGCTACATGGGCTCGCGTAGCTGCAGGTGTTGCTGATGCTCACAACGTACGCTGCTTGATGTTCGGTATGAACATGAACAACGTAGCCGTAACAGATGGCGACCGCGTAGAGTTCGAGCAGCGCTTGGGTTACCATGTAGATTACTACCCAGTATCTTCACTCATGGAGTACTACAAGAAGGTAACAGATGCTGAGGCTGATGCTCTCGTTGAGGAGTACAAGAAGGAGTACACCATCAAGATTGATGAGTCTGGCGAGGAAGTTTACTGGGAGAAGGTGAAGAACGCAGCTAAGGCTGAGATTGCTCTCCGTCGCGTATTGAAGGATGAGAACGCAGTAGCATTCACAACCAACTTCGATGACCTCGGCGATGCTGACATCGACGATCCAAACTTCTGCGGTTTCGACCAGATTCCTGGTTTGGCTTCACAGCGCCTGATGGCAGAGGGTTATGGTTTCGGTGCTGAGGGTGACTGGAAGACAGCTTGCCTCTACCGCACACTCTGGGTAATGAACCAGGGCTTGGAGAAGGGTTGCTCATTCCTCGAGGACTACACACTCAACTTCGCTGCCGACCGCACATCTAGCCTCCAGAGCCACATGCTCGAGGTTTGCCCATTGATTGCTTCAGACAAGCCAAAGCTCGAGGTTCACTTCCTAGGCATCGGTATCCGCAAGCAGCAGACAGCTCGTTTGGTATTCACATCTAAGACAGGTAAGGGTGTTAAGGCAACTGTAGTTGATCTCGGCAACCGTTTCCGTCTCATCGCAAGTGAGGTAGAGTGCATCGAACCAAAGGCAATGCCTAAGCTCCCTGTAGCTTCTGCTCTCTGGGTTCCACAGCCAACCTTCGAGATTGGTGCAGGTGCTTGGATCCTCGCTGGTGGTACACACCACAGTGCATTCTCTTACGACATCACTGCTGAGTACTGGGAAGACTTCTGCGAGATCCTGGGTATTGAGTTCGTCAACATCGACAAGAACACAACTATCAGCAGCTTCAAGCAGCAGCTCCGCAACAACGAGATTTACTACATGCTCAACAAGGCGTTGAGATAATTTAAGTGAAGAGTGAAGAGGGAAGAACGAAGAGGGAAGAATTCCATTGCTTTTCTCTTTGTTCCATCCATTAAAAAAAGAATCAATAATGAGAGCAAAAACTATTATAGAATCAGGTAAGGCCATCCTCGGTATTGAGTTTGGCTCTACCCGAATCAAGGCTGTCTTGATTGACACCGACAACAACCCTATCGCACAGGGTAGCTTTGAGTGGGAAAACCAGTTGGTTGATGGTCTCTGGACTTACAGCATCGACACAATCTGGAAAGGTTTGCAGGATTGCTATGCCGACCTCCGCAAGAACGTGAAGGCTGAGTACGACTGTGAAATCAAGCAGTTGGCTGCCATCGGTATTTCTGCGATGATGCACGGCTACATGGCTTTCGGTAAGGATGAGAACATTCTCGTTCCTTTCCGCACATGGCGTAACACCAATACAGCCAAGGCTGCAGCTGAACTTTCAGAGCTCTTCCACTTCAACATCCCATTGCGTTGGAGTATCTCTCACGTATATCAGGCTATCCTGAATGGTGAGGACCACATCAACAAGATTGACTTCCTTACCACTCTCGCCGGTTATATCCACTGGCAGCTCACAGGCAAGAAGGTTCTGGGCGTAGGCGACGCATCAGGTATGCTCCCTATCGATTCCAACACCAACAACTACGATGCAGAGATGGTGGCTAAGTTCGATAAGCTCATCGAGCCTAAGAACCTGGGCTGGAAGATTCTCGACATTCTCCCTGAGGTCTTGAACGCAGGCGAAGACGCTGGCGCCCTGACCGAGGAAGGTGCTAAGAAGCTCGACCCATCAGGCACTCTCCAGGCTGGTGTTCCTCTCTGTCCTCCAGAGGGTGATGCTGGCACAGGTATGGTGGCTACCAATGCTGTCCGTCAGCGCACCGGTAACGTAAGTGCAGGTACTTCTTCTTTCTCTATGATCGTGTTGGAGAAAGCCTTGAGTCAACCTTACGAAGTCATTGATATGGTGACAACTCCAGATGGTAGTCCTGTTGCCATGGTTCACTGCAACAACTGTACTTCTGACCTCAATGCATGGGTTGGTTTGTTCAAGCAGTACCAGGAGTTGCTCGGTGTACCTGTGGATATGAACGAGGTATTCGGCAAACTCTACAACCACGCTCTCGAAGGCGATGCTGATTGCGGTGGTTTGATTGCTTACAACTATATCTCTGGTGAGCCTGTAACCGGTTTGGCAGAAGGTCGCCCAATGTTCGTACGTTCAGCCAACGACCACTTTAACCTCGCCAACTTCATGCGCGCCAACCTCTATGCTTCAGTAGCTGTATTGAAGATTGGTAACGATGTCTTGTTCAAGAACGAGAAGGTACAGGTAGACCGCATCACCGGTCATGGCGGTTTGTTCAAGACCAAGGGTGTAGGTCAGCGCATCCTCGCTGCAGCCATCAACTCCCCTATCTCTGTGATGGAGACAGCAGGCGAAGGTGGTGCATGGGGTATTGCCCTGCTCGCAGGCTATCTCGTAAACAATGCAGAGAAGCTGAGCCTGGCTGATTACCTCGACAAGAAGGTATTTGCCGGCAATACTGGTGTTGAAATCGCGCCTACGGCAGAAGAAGTAGCTGGTTTCGACAAGTATATTGAGACCTACAAGGCAGGTCTTGCCATTGAAAAGGCAGCTGTTGAGAACAAAAACTAACAAAATATCAATACGTTTGTGGGGAATCAGTCTCCACAAACGTATTCTTATAAAAGAACAACAAAAATAAAACTTATAAGATAATGAAGAAACTTTTCGCAACCACATTGCTTTCTGCAGCAGTTGCATTCACCGCACAGGCTCAGAATGTAACCGGAACAATTCATGCCAACCAAGGCAAGCAGAAAATTAATAAAGAGATTTACGGACAGTTTGCCGAGCATCTCGGTAGCTGCATCTATGGTGGACTCTGGGTAGGTCCTGATTCCAAGATTCCTAACACACAAGGTTACCGTAACGACGTGCTCCAAGCTCTCAAGGACTTGAAAGTGCCTGTATTAAGATGGCCTGGAGGATGTTTCGCAGACGAGTATCACTGGATGGACGGAATCGGGCCACGTGAAAATCGTCCTAAGATGCAGAACAACAACTGGGGTGGAACCATCGAAGACAATTCCTTCGGTACTCACGAGTTCCTGAATCTCTGCGAAATGTTGGGTTGCGAGCCTTACATCAGCGGAAACGTGGGTTCGGGAACTGTTGAGGAACTTGCCAAGTGGGTAGAATACATGACCAGCGACGGCGATACACCTATGGCTAAGCTCCGCCGACAGAACGGTCGCGACAAGGCTTGGAAGGTAAAGTACCTCGGTGTGGGCAATGAGAGCTGGGGCTGCGGTGGCAACATGCGCCCAGAATACTACTCTGACCTCTTCCGCCGTTACTCTGTTTATTGCCGCAACTATGATGGCAACGAACTCTACAAGGTTGCTTCCGGAGCCAGCGACTACGATTACAACTGGACCAAGGTGCTGATGGACCGTGTTGGTCATCGTGCCAACGGAATCTCCTTACATTATTATACAGTAACCGGCTGGGAAGGCAGCAAGGGTTCGGCTACCAAGTTCGACAACGACGATTACTACTGGACCATGGGCAAGTGCCTCGGCATTGAGGATGTCATCAAGAAGCACGAAGCCATCATGGACAAGGCTGACCCAAAGAAGCAGATTGGTCTTCTCGTAGATGAATGGGGAACCTGGTGGGATGAGGAACCAGGAACCATCAAGGGCCACCTCTATCAGCAGAACTCCATGCGCGATGCTTTCGTGGCAGCCCTCTCGCTCAATGTCTTCCATCGCCATGCTGACCGCATCAAGATGGCAAACATCGCTCAGGTGGTCAACGTGCTCCAGTCTATGATTCTCACCGACACCAAGGGAACCGGTCACATGGTTCTGACTCCTACCTATCATGTTTTCAACATGTACAAGGACTTCCAGGAGGCTACCTATCTCCCAATGGACGTGAAGTGCGACTCTATGGACGTTCGTGGCGACAGCCATGCGAAGGACGGCAGAAAGATTCCTCTGGTTTCTACATCTGCTGCCAAGAAGGCAGACGGAACCATCGTGGTTTCTCTTGCAAATGTTAGTCTTGACAAGGCTCAGGAAGTTGAGTTCAAACTGGATGGCGCAGCTGCTCCAAAGGCTGTAAACGGACAGATTCTTTCTTGCAAGAAGGTGACCGACTATAATGATTTTGAGCACCCTGAGGTAGTGAAGCCTGCCGTGTTCAAGGATGCAAAAGTCAAGAAAAATACCCTCAAGGTTAAAATTCCTGCAAAATCTATCGTAGTTTTGAAAATAAAGTAGTATATTTGTAGGGCAAAATCTAAATTTCATCAGCTCTTTTCATATAAGGAGCTGATGAACAAACAGTTCGACATTCTGAAACAGAATTGTCAAAGGAATATTTCAGCAGAAAACAATCAATAATAACAAAATAAAGTAATTTGTGTTATGAACGACATTAAAGTAATGAATCATGCAGCAGATAATATCCGTATCTTGGCTGCTTCAATGGTAGAAAAGGCAAACTCTGGTCACCCAGGTGGTGCTATGGGTGGTTCTGATTTCATCAACGTACTCTTCGCAGAGTACTTGGTTTATGATCCAGCAGATCCAACATGGACTGGTCGTGACCGCTTCTTCCTCGATCCAGGTCACATGAGCCCAATGCTCTATGCTGGTTTGGCTTTGCGTGGTTTCTTCTCAATGGAAGACCTCAAGCAGTTCCGCCAGTGGGGTTCAGTAACTCCAGGTCACCCAGAGCTCGACCTTGAGCGTGGTATTGAGAACTCATCAGGTCCTCTCGGTCAGGGTCATGCCCTCGCAGCTGGTGCAGCTGTTGCAGAGAAGTTCCTCGAGGCTCGTCTGGGTTCTACTATGATGCAGCACAAGATTTACGCATATATTTCTGATGGTGCTATAGAGGAGGAAATCTCTCAGGGTGTTGGTCGTATCGCTGGTAACCTCGGTTTGAACAACCTTATCATGTTCTACGATTCTAACGACATCCAGCTCTCTACAGAGTGTGGCGTTGTAATGAACGAGGATACAGAGATGAAGTACAAGGCTTGGGGCTGGAATGTCATCAAGATCAATGGTAACGACGTGGCTCAGATTCGTGAGGCTCTCGATGCTGCCCAGAAGGAGCAGGATCGCCCTACCCTCATCATCGGTAAGACCGTAATGGGTAAGGGTGCTCTCCGCGCAGACGGCACAAGCTACGAGGCTTGCATCAATACTCACGGTGCTCCTCTCGGTGGCGACGCTTACGTAAATACAATCAAACACCTCGGTGGTGACCCTGAGAATGCATTCGTTATCTTCGACGATGTAAAGGAGATTTACGCAAAGCGTGCTGAGGAGTTGAAGAAGATCGTTGCTGAGCGCAAGGCTGCAGAGGCAGAGTGGCGCCAGGCTAACCCAGAGAAGGCTGCTCAGATGGATGAGTGGTTCAGCGGCAAGGCTCCTAAGGTAGACTGGAGCAAGGTTGAGCAGAAGGCTGGTTCAGCTACTCGTGCTGCTTCTGCTGCTTGTCTCGGTGTTTTGGCAGAGCAGGTTCCTAACATGATCTGTGCATCTGCTGACCTTTCTAACTCAGATAAGACAGATGGTTTCTTGAAGAAGACCAAGAGCATCGTTCGTGGTGACTTCTCAGGTGCTTTCTTCCAGGCAGGTGTTGCTGAGTTGACAATGGCTGATATGTGTATCGGTATGATGCTCCACGGTGGTGTGGTTGCAGCAATGGGTACATTCTTCGTATTCTCTGATTATATGAAGCCAGCTGTTCGTATCGCTGCCCTGATGCAGGTTCCTGTTAAGTTTATCTGGACTCACGATGCATTCCGCGTTGGCGAGGACGGACCTACTCACGAGCCAGTTGAGCAGGAGGCACAGATCCGCCTGATGGAGAAGTTGAAGAACCACGCTGGCAAGGACAGCGTTCGCGTATTCCGTCCTGCAGATGCTGACGAGACTACCGTTTGCTGGAAGCTTGCTATGGAGAACGTTGAGACTCCTACAGCTTTGATCTTCTCTCGCCAGGGCATCGCTAAGTTGCCAGAGGGAACAGACTATGAGCAGGCTGCCAAGGGTGCTTACATCGTAGCAGGCAGCGATGAGAATCCAGACGTTATCCTGGTAGCTAGCGGTTCTGAGGTTTCTACATTGGAGGCTGGTTGCGAGGCTTTGCGTGCTGACGGCATCAAGGTTCGCGTGGTAAGTGCTCCATCAGAGGGCTTGTTCCGCGGTCAGAGCAAGGAATATCAGGAGAGCGTATTGCCAAAGAACGCTAAGATCTTCGGTATGACTGCCGGTCTTCCTGTAACACTCCAGGGTCTCGTAGGTGCCAACGGTAAGGTTTGGGGTATGGAGAGCTTCGGTTTCTCAGCTCCTTACAAGGTACTTGATGAGAAGCTCGGTTACACAGGCGAGAACGTTTACAAGCAGGTAAAGGCTTTCTTGGCTGAAGCATAAAGTTAAGTGAAGGGTGAAGAACGAAGAGTGAAGAATTCAATGGTTTTATTTTCGGATAATCTTTTGAATCATCTTCAGCTATTCGCTCTTCACTCTCCTTTTCATATTTATCAAGTGGGGCATGTTTCGTGTTTCATGTAAGATGAATACAGAATCTTATCCCTTTAATATTTTATTAACCTGGTGAAGCGATGAAGCAGGTATGCGAGAGAAAAAGGATTTGAATTCTTCACTCTTCGTTCTTCACTTAAAAAACTTAAGTATTATGGAAGTAAAGACAGTTGGTATTGCATGCGACCATGCAGGTTTTCCATTGAAGCAGTTCGTTTTGGAATATTTGGAAAAGAAGGGTTATCCTGTTAAGGATTACGGTACTTATAGCGATGCTAGTGTAGACTATCCAGACTTTGGTCACGCTCTTGCTGAAGGCATTGAGAACGGTGAGGTTTATCCTGGTATTGGTATTTGTGGCAGTGGTGAAGGTATTGCCATGACATTGAACAAGCATCAAGGTGTGCGTGCCGGTTTGGCATGGTGCAAGGAGATTGCTCATCTTGTTCGTCAGCATAATGATGCCAATGTTTTGGTTCTTCCTGGCCGTTTCGTTGACAACAAGACCGCTGAGACTATTCTCGACGAGTTCTTCAGCACCACATTCGAAGGTGGTCGTCATGAGCGCCGCGTTAAGAAAATCCCTGTTCAGCACTAATCCCAGTCTGAACTGAAAGGATTTTTAAAAAAGGTTTTCAAAAAAATATCGCCCTGAAATGAAACTCAACTCATTTCAGGGCGATTTGTATATATGGGGTAATTTAAAGCTTCTGCCCTTTCTGGTCGTGTGGGCTTTTTATTCCGTTACAAGAGTGAACTCAGCTCCGGAAGCATAGTCCTGACCGCTCTGTTCATTCAGTGCACGCAAGCGGACGTAGCGTGCCTTGACAGGCTTTCCGAACATTACCTTCTGCAATTTGGCTGTCTTCTCGAAACTGCCCTTTGCAACAGGTTCTCCCCAAGTCTTGTTATCGTTGCTTACATAGATTTCGTAATCCTTGATGCAACCATTCAGCGAACCGTCCTGACGTGCCAGGTAAGTGAAGCCCTTGATTTCCTTCTGCTTACCAGCATCGAAGTCAACCCAGTGAGGATACTTCGCCAAGGTGATGGAATACATCGTGTGCCAGATAGTTGAAGGGTCACCGTCTACCAGATAGGCAGCATCGCCCTCATCAGGCTCCTGGCTGGAAGCAAAGGCAATCTGCAAACCGGTGTTCTGCTGGTTCTGCTTCATCTGCTGCATGATGTCCTTCACCATCTTTCTGCCCGTAGCTGAAACCTTCACGAGATTTGGAAGCTCTGACTTCACGGCTGGACGGATGATGAATCCGAAGGTGGTTGGAGTACTGCGAACCTGATCAGGAGTCAAAGGACCACCCTGTCCGCAACTTGCGCCACCCAGACCGGTAACCTTTGCATCCAGGTGCAGATGGGTTCCGCTGCTCTTTGGCAACTGATAAGGATGAGCAGCCAAGGTCAATTCCTGCTGACTCCAAGGGAGAGCCGAAGCCGACATGGTGCTGTCGGAGATGAACACCACGCCCTGCTGCTGGCTGTTGGTAACTGCGCACCAGCGAACCTCCTCGCGGTTGCCCTGTGCCTGAGGCTTAGGAAGCATAATGCCCTGCTCTGCCACCGGACTGTGGTACCAACCGATAAACTGGCTGGTTTTGCGGTCGTTATAGTTGTTCACCGGTCCACGGCCGTAGTAATCATACTGGTTCAGCTCGCTTGGCAATACCATAGAGTAACCGATGCGAGGCAGGATTACCTTAGAACGGTTGGCTCCGATGGCGCTCTGCATTTCGATGGAACCGTCCTTGTAGATGGTGTAGATCTGACGGGAAGTGAACTTCAAGTCAGCATCTGTCAGGGCGCGCTTGTTCTTCTCGAAATTGTAGCAAGACTCTGGGTCACGGTCACGGTTGCCATAGTTCACGTCGCAGCCTTCCTTGCCCTGGCTCTCCACGGTGAAGTCGAGCTTGTAGGTTCCATCCTTCTTGTTAGGAGTGCAGGTCCAGCTCTTCACCACGTGCTGCAGGTCATAGAGTCCGTTCTTGAACCATGCGTTGTGGTAACCGATTCCGGCATCGTTATCCGTAGGCGCACGGTAAGCATCCAGCTGAGGACCATTGCCATCCTTGATGATTATCTGGTTGCCGTACTTCAGGCTGTAGATGGATCCGGTGTTCAGGTCGAAAGCCACCTGGAAGTTCTCGCCCGTGATGCTGACACGTTTAGCAGCCTTATCCAGCTGATATTTCATCGCCTTTCCGGTCTTGGCAACTGCAGCGATAGAAGGTGCGGCAACATCAGCACCCTTCACTCTCAGCTGCTCTTCCATCTGCACATACCCCTTCTTGGCCCAAGGCATGTCCTTGCCCAGAAGGAACTGGACGGTCACGAAGTACTCGCTGTTAGCATCCAGACTTGCATAATCGTATGTCAAGGTGTAGATTCCCTTCTCGCGAGGACCTACGATGTTCTTGGCTCCCTGCAATGGCTGATTCTTTTTCACGCAGACTCCGTCCTTATAGAGCGACCATACTATCTGATAGTTCTTCAGAGGCTCGAAGTAGTTCTTGTTGAAGATTTCAATCTGTCCCTGCTTCATGTCGATTGCCTTAACGCCCACATTCTGGTAAACCTTCTTTACCTCGAAATACTGAGCCTTTGGAGTGAGGTCAGGGCGCATGATTCCGTTCATGCAGAACATTCCGTCGTTAGGCTTGTTGTCCTTTCCGAAGTCGCCTCCGTAAGCCCAGTAGGTCTTGCCGGTAGCAGGGTCCTGCTTGTCCAGAGCCTGGTCTACCCAGTCCCAGATGGCGCCACCCATGAAGAAGTTGGTGCTCTCGATAGCATCCCAGTAGTCGATGAGGTTTCCGCAGGCATTTCCCATGGAATGCGCATATTCTGAGATGTGGAACGGATACTTCAGCTTGTACTTGCCCTGAACGGCTCCCTGCACCCATGCGATGGATGGATACTGGTTGGAACCCATGTCCACGATATCGTTGTTGCGCTCATACTGAACCGGGCGACTGGTGTCGTAAGCCTTGATGGCATTGTAGCAGTCCACAAAGGTCTTGCCCGGACCAGCCTCGTTACCCAGACTCCAGATCACCACGGAAGGATGATTGACTGTAGCGTGAACCATCTCCATGTTTCTTGCGATGTGGGCGTTACGGAACTCCGGAACGTGAGAAAGACTCTGCTTGCCGTAGTAATACTCATGGCTCTCGATGTTTGCCTCGTCCTCCAGGTAAATGCCGTACTTGTCGCACAGATAGTACCAGTAAGGCGCATCCGGATAGTGGCAGTTGCGCACGTGGTTGATGTTGCCACGCTTCATCAGGAATACCTCATGCTCCATCTGTTCGCGGCTCACGGTGTGGCCTGCCTTAACATTGTTCTCATGACGGTTCACGCCCTTCAGCTTGATAGGCTGACCGTTCAGATAATAGTATCTTCCCGCCAGTCCGAACTCATCCTTTTCTGCCGGAGTTTCCTTGATTTCCACCTTTCTGAAACCAACGAAGGTAGAGAAAGTCTGCACGGTTCTGCCCTTTCCGTCCTTCAGCTCGCCCACCAGCGTGTAGCGATGAGGTGCTTCTGCACTCCAGAGGTTCACCTTGTTGGCAGCATCCAGCGTAGCTTCGAGTTCGATTTCTCCCTTTGCGTTCAGCTTGCCTGCGAGCTTAGCCGATGCGGTTACACCGCTGAGCAGGGTGTTCTCATCAGAATAAAGGCGGTTGGCGTAGAGTGAATACTGGATAGTGTAGCCCTTGATAGCCTTCTTCGATAGATTCTGAAGCTGGGCTGTGATGTGGAGCTTGGCGTTGCTGTAGGTTTCGTCCAGGTCAGGAATTGCCTTGAAGTCTCTCACCTGCACCTGAGGCTTTGCCGTCAGCGCCACGGTACGGAAAATACCCGGCAGTCGGAACATGTCCTGGCTTTCGAGGAACGAACCGTCAGAATGGCGGTAAACCTCTACTGCCACCGTATTCTCTTCACCCTCCTTATTTAAATAAGGTGTAATATTGAATTCAGCCAGATTTCGGGAGTTCTTCGAGAATCCTACGTATTTGCCGTTGATGTAGAGATAGAAGAAGGAATCCACTCCGTCGAAGTTGAGATAGATTTCCTGTCCCTTCCAGTCGGCAGGCACGGTGAAGGTTCTGCGATAGGAGCCCACCTCGTTGCGGTTACGGTAGGTCATCCAGTCTTTTGGCGGTGTACGCATCACTCCACCCTTCCAGTCGTTCATGGGCTGCCAGGAGTGCTGGAAGATAACGCGCTGGTTGGAGTAAAGCGGATCTCCATACTTGTTCTTTCCGTCTCTCTGCAGTCCAGCCATGTTCCAGTTCATCGGCACCTTGATGTCGTCCCATTTCGAAACGTCATAGTCTGTACGGAAAAAGTCCTTTGGCCGTTCATCAGGATTCGGCGCCCAATGGAATTTCCACATTCCGTCGAGTGATTTCCAATAGGAACTGTTTTCCGGCAATACCTTTCTCGCCTCGTCAATATTTCTGAACGAGAAGAACCAGGCATGTGGCTGTAGCTTGTTAACTGCCACGGAATCAGGACTTTGCCATTCCCATCCCGTTGGTGCTTCCTGCTGTTGGTAGAAATATCCTCCCAGCACGTCGCCTGCCCAGGCAGGAGAGCAGCACAGTATTCCAGCGAATAGTATTAAATGAGTTCTTTTCATTTGTTGATTTTTGTATTAAGTTTTTCCTAGTTAGAAAGTTCCCCCATCGCCTGTATAAATCATGGCAATACGCCCTGAAAGGGCAGAAGCCCCTAGCCCAGAGCAACGCCCTGGGTATACGGGCATTCAATAAAAACGCCCTGTAAGGGCAAAAGCTTTTTAAATCGTCTGGCCTTTGAAGCTTTTGCCCTTACAGGGCGACAGGCTTGCGACCATAATTAACCCAGGGCGCTGCCCTGAGCTTAGGAGCTTCTGCCCTTTCAGGGCGTGTGGGGAAAAATGCGAAAGTTCTATAATCCTTATTTCTTTGCAACCATTGCCTTCTTGGCTGCAACTACCGCCTTCTTGTACTTGGCTGTTGCGCTCTTCACTGCCTTCGCATTGTTTGCCTTCTTGGCAGCAGCTACGGCGTCATAGAGCTTCCACAGATTATACTTGGCTGTTGCAGCCTTCTGAGCCTTGGTGTAAGCAGCGGCAGCTGCCTCGGTAGCAGCCTCGTCCTCAGGAGAAGCATACTGGTGCTTGTAACCCTGCACCTTGTTCCAGAAACCACGGGTGAAGTCTGGGAAGGCTACGGGTGCACAGTTGTTGTCCATTGAGATGGCTCCCAACTCTGCCAGTGAGCACCACTCAGCCAGGTCGTAAACGTCCATATCCAATGGCAAACCGTTCTGCAGACAGTAAACCAATCGAGAATCCATGATGAAGTCCATACCGCCGTGACCCATCTGACGGCCCAGCTCACCATACTTCTTGAGGATAGGATGATAATACTTCTTCACCAACGCTTCCTTCTGCTCCTTGTTCATGAATCCGTGAGCATTGAGGTTGTCCATCTGAGGAGCACCTGTACCCTTCAAAGCATCACCAGAGAGAGCAAACTCCTCGGTAGGATACTTGGTAGCATAACCCTTGGTTCCGGTCAACTTGAACAATCGGTTGTATGGCTGAGGAGTCATCACGTTGTGCTGAATCTCCACTACCTTACCCTTGGCTGTACGCATCAAGGTAGTAGTGTGGTCGCCATTGCGGAACTCCTTGCACTCCTTGCCGCTCTTCTTTGAAACCCAGTCCTTGCCTACGAATGATTCCGTATCCATTGCAACCAATGTTGTGAAGCGGTCGCCACGGTGGATGTTCAGACACTGAGCCACAGGACCCAAGCCGTGAGTAGGATAAACGTCACCACGGTTCTCCATGTTGTACTTCATGCGCCAGTGCAGATTGTCCTTGTCATTGTCATTAGGATCCTGCCAGTAAGCATTCCAGAAGTCCTCCAGGCAGTGGATGTAAGCACCCTCAGCACGGATGATGTTTCCGAAAACACCGTCCTGCGCCATAGCCAGGGCGTTCATCTCATAATAGTCATAGCAGCAGTTCTCCAGAATGAAGCAATGCTGACGTGTCTTCTCGCTGAGGTCAATCAGGCTCCAGCACTGTTCCAGGTTCATTGCACTAGGCACCTCGATGGCAGTATGCTTGCCGTTCTCCATCGCCATCTTAGCCACTGGAAAATGGTGATTCCAGTCGGCAGCGATGTAAACCAGGTCGATGTCCTTGCGCTTGCACAACTCCTCGTAGCCCTTGGCTCCGCTGTAGATGTCGGCAGGCTTCAATCCCTGCTTGCGGAGATACTCCTGAGATTTCTCGGCTCTAGCCTCTTCATAATCACAAAGGGCAACGATTTCTACACCAGGAATGTAGCAGAAACGCATCACAGCCCATGGACCACGCATTCCCAGACCCACAAAGCCCACACGTACTGTCTGCAACTTTGGAGCCTTCAAACCCAATACGTTCTCCTGTCCGGCAGGACGCTCAGGTGTGTCAACTACGATTGTACCCTTGTCCCAATGCCATTTAGTACTTGGTGACAAAGACTGTGCGCCAGCTGTCAGAGAAAATGCAGCCAAAGACGCAATCAAAAAACTCTTAATTTTCATCCCTAAATTCTGCGACACAGTTAGTTAGCAATATTATTATATTAGGTACAGAGCATCTGAAAAGCCCCAGTTTATCATCTCAGATGTTCCGTCTGTCTTTGTGTCGCATTAAGAGACAAGGCAAAAATCTGAATGACAGTACAAAATTACAAATAATTTCTGAAACCACAAACTTTTTTTATAGATTTTTTATGAATTAATAGGTGATAAAGCAATTATTTTAAAAATGTAGGCATTTATAAAGCAGACCAACCGGTAGAAGATGGAAGGGCAAAAGTTTATAAAAAACGAGTTTTTAAGAAATAGTTGAAAAAAAATTTGGTAGTTCCAAGAAAAAGTATTACCTTTGCAGCCGCAAACAAGAAAAAGGACTAAGGAAAATGGTTCCGTAGCTCAGTTGGATTAGAGCAACAGCCTTCTAAGCTGTGGGTCTTGGGTTCGAACCCCAACGGAATCACTCAGTTTTAGTTTTTTTTAGGAGACTCTCTGAAGAGTCATGGTTGTTATGAATACAGTCGTAAGTTTTATTACTTGCGGCTGTATTTTTTTTATAAACAACTGTCTGGACCATTTACTCGCACTCAACGGCCGAAGGGAAAGGACGTATGGTGCCTAAGAGGGTACTCAGTACTCAGTATTCAGTTTTTTTCGCGATAGTTATCCTTTATGCAGTTATAAACTGTAAGTAATTATTTTATATTATATATTATTATATATATAATAATATATAATATACTATCTTTAGTGAGGATGGAAACAAGAGCGAAAAAAACTGAATACAGAGTACTGAGTACGTTTGCAGAAAACGGTTATTACTTTGTAATATGCTGATTTATATGACAAAACATAGTTTTCCATACCGAAAAACATAGAGATGCGCCCCATAAAACATAGAGTTAGGATTTTTAACTAAGTTTCAAATCGTAAGCTGCTGAAAATCGCTCCTTATCACATGCCAAATTTTGGTAGATACCGAAAAACTTCGTATCTTTGCACCGGCAATCGAAGGAAACGCCTTATGTGCCTTCAAACGGTTGTCTATGATGACCCAGGCGGGGGATAAACGATGACAGGCGCCAGTCATCATTTTCCCTTCAGCGAACGCCTGATACGGGAGAAACTGTACAGAAGGGAAGCCGCACAGAGAAAAAGACCCAACAGCCAATAGCACCATGAATCTACCTCAGATAACCATACAACACAACCCAACAAGAGCAGATTCAATACATGAACCAACAGATGCTGGACCGACGGAAAACTCAGGCGATAGGCATAATGGATGCGGCAGAAGACATAAACTCCTATCGACTCTACGGCGTAGGCTACAACAATGCCCGCTCCCAAACCGTCCAGTCCGTGAAGCAGATAGCCGATGATTTCGCAGACGATGAGCAACACCACGCAACAGCTCTCCTGCACCAGGAACACACGAGCCTCGCCCCTGGACAGCGGAATGTACTCCAGAGGCATGTAGAATGCCTTGAACAGCAAGCCAGCAGCTGCAATCTGAGTCATCCCCACCACACCCAGAAACTCCCAGTTGTAGAGCAGCGGAATGGCAATGGGCAGCAGCAGGATGATGGCGCTGATGATGGGCCCCATCAGCAGAAGATTCATCTCCAACTGACGGTTGACGATCAGATTGCGGTTTTCTGCCTCTGATGTTGCACTTCCTTCTCCCCTTACGGCAGAAAGACGAGGATAATAATCGGTCTCCATCACCGAGAAAACCATGCCGCCATAGACCAGCACCAGGGTAATGCCTGAATTGAAAAGTCCTACCTCAGCCAGGTTGCCCTGGTGGTTGAGAAAGGCTCTGACCAGAAACTCAGCCCCGCTGCTCATCATCCCAGCCAGCACAAAGGAGAGTCCGAGACGGATCATCGGGAAAGCCTTGAGCAGCTGGATTCGGGAAAGGCACAGGCGGAAGGGATGCTCCTTTCGCGAAAACGAAAAGGCGAGGAGCCACTGAGCCAGTGCCAGCAAAAAGAGAACAGCAAGAATGCCGCTCTCGCCAAAGAAGCCGTAAACGGGTACGGAAACGAGCAGGGAAAGGAGAGACAGGGCAAATGCCTGCGCAGCCAGCGACTTCAGCTTGCCCAAACCCTTGAGGATAGCCGTTTCGCCACCGGCAAGAATCGTGAAGAAAATGGTAGGAGCCAGCAGCACGAAATGGTAGGTATGATTGCCCCAGGAAAAGGTGAAGAGATTGAGGAGAGGACCGAGAAGGGCGCAGACCAGCGCACCCAGAAGGGCAGAAAGCAGACTGAGCGTGCGGACTTGAGAAATCGCCTGCTCTACCCCATTCCGGGCTTCAGCCTCGGAAACCACCCTGACGCCACTGGTAGGAATGCCGAGATTGGTGGCGGAGGTAAGAAAACCGGAAGTTGCATTGAAAAGAGACAGCAATCCCATGCCGGATGGTCCCAGGAACATGGCGGTAAACTTATTCCTCACAATACCCACGAGCATGTTGAGTCCCTGTACGCCTCCCAGCAATCCGGTATATTTCAGTATATGAGAGTAGCTGTTCTTTTCAGCCTCCATCTCATGATTGGTTTCCTTTGTCTTTTCCATATTATCTAAACGGAATTCTCGGCGGTTTATTGCAGGTATTTGCAGGAATAAAAACAACCAAAAAAGGCCGACACCCTTTAAAAAAGAGTAATCGACCTTATACTTTTCAATCTTCAAAGAAGATTCATTCAGAAGATTAAGCCTCAGCTGGAGCCTCCTCAGAAGCCTCCTCAGCAGCCTTAGCAGCTTCAGCCTCTGCCTTAGCAGCAGCCTCAGCAGCCTTCTTCTCAGCTACCTTCTTAGCGATTGCCTCGTTCATCTTCTTCTCAGCCTCGAGCTCCTTAGCAGCAGCTTCCTTCTTAGCCTTAGCATCGCCCTCACGAACAGCAGTATTCTTAGCGTCCTTACCGTTCTTCCAAGCGTCGAAACGCTTCTGAGCCTCAGCATCGTCGAATGCGCCCTTCTTAACGCCACCCTTGAGGTGCTTCATCAAGTAAACGCCCTCGCCCTTGAGGATGTTGCGAACTGTGTCTGTTGGCTGTGCACCTGTCTCTACCCAGTAGAGAGCGCGCTCGAAATTCAAATCTACAGTAGCAGGATTGGTGTTAGGATTGAATGTACCAATCTTCTCAGTAAATTTACCATCACGTGGTGCTCTAACGTCAGCGATTACGATGCTGTAGAAAGCATAGTTCTTACGACCGCCGCGCTGCAATCTGATCTTTGTTGCCATTTTTAAAACTTAATTTTAATTTAATTAATATATATGAGGTTTGAATTTTATGCTGCCATCTCGTGACAGCGGGTGCAAAGGTACAACTTTTATTTGGTACCCACAAATTTTATCTTATTTTTATAGGCTTTTTTAGCATTTCTTTTAAGAATCAGCCCCTTATCGGATGCGATCTGCCGCTTTTACCAGCTTTTCGTCGTCATTGACGCCCTTATAGGCCATTGCCAGAAGGATGATGCTGACGATAGGCAGGCAGGCTGCAAACTCGATGTTCACCTTGCCCTCTACCTCAGGAACCGGAATGATGCCGAAGAGAATCAGGGCATAGTCGAGAACCCAGAGCGCATTGAGCAGCATGGCATTCTTGCAGATTGACATCTGGACCTTGCGATTCTTATAAAGGAATATCGTTACCAACGATAGTATCGCTGTTACGCTGAGCAGGACAAACAACGGGATGCAGGTGGTAGAGATAGTGAGACCGCCATCACCCATCACCACTCCCAGATTGTAAATCAGACTGTCGGCACCCATTCCCTTCGGCTCAACGCTGCCTACTGGCAGGAACAGGCAGAGCGCACATACGATGACTGCCAAAAGCAGAAACAGAGTCTGTTTGCGCTGTATCATATCTTTTCTTTCCCTTTATTACAACTCATTGACTGTAGTAGCAGGACGATACTCTTTAGAAGGGTCGCGCCAGAAGATGCTGTTCTCGATAAACTCCTGAGTAGCTATCAATGTTGGCTTTGGCAACTTCTCGTAGTAGCGAGAGATTTCAATCTGCTCACGGTTCTCGAATACCTCCTCCAAAGAATCGTTGTAAGAAGCAAACTCCTGGAGCTTCTTGCTCAGGTCCTGCTTGATTTCAACCGAAATCTGGTTGGCACGCTTAGCAATGATAGCTACGCTTTCATAAATGTTTTGAGTTTCATCACAGAGGTCCATGATGTTACGAGTAACTGTGTTTACTGGTGCATTTGATTTCTTGTAATCCATAATTATAGTACTATTATTATTCTTTTTTACGATTATTACCTTATTATATATATGCGCTCTAGTTCTCGGCAAGCTTTTCGAGCGAATCCTCAGGATGAGCCTTCTCATACTCCTTGCATTTCTCGATATACTTCTCGGCAAGCGAGCGCTCCTTTGAATCAGGATATTCATTGATGAAGCCGTAGCACTCATCCTCAGCGTCCTGATAACGCTCCAGCTGCTTGCTCTCCACACTCATCTTGGCAAGTTCGTACTTGCTCTTCATTACGAGCGAAGCAAACTCCTCACGACGGTTACTGTAAGGATAGTCCTTCAGGGCATTCTGCGCTGTGACGATGCAAGCCTCATAGTTGTTGCCGCCGTTGGTGCAGTTGCCGAAGTAGGTTCCCAAATCGAAGTAGAGACGGGCGCTCTTGTATTCCTTCTCCACGAGCAAATCCTGCAGGGCATAGAGACGGCTGGTGGCCTGAGACTTGAGATGAGCATCAGGGAAGATGTCGAGATACTCCTGGAAGGCAGCGATGGCAGTCATCGTAGTGCTCTGGTCCAATCGAGGCTCCGGAGCATTCTGGAAGAGACTCTCGCCCACATAATACTTGGCATTCTCAGCGTAGCGACCCTTCGGATAGGAAGAGAAATACTTCTTGAAGTATTCGGATGCGGTCTCGTAATCCTTCATACCGAACTCAGCCATGGCAAGCATGTAGAGACATTCCTCGCCCTCGGTAGAACCCTTCTTCATGGTAACGACTTCCTGCAGGAGAGGTACGGCACGGGAATACTTGCCCTGAGCATAACACTGCTTGGCATACTCGTATTTCAATGTATAATCACCCGATTTGGTGATCTGGTTATATTCGTTCACACAGCTGGTCATCAGCAGTGCTACGCATGTTGCGATAAGAGTCAATTTCTTCATAATTCTCATTTTGAGATGCAAAGTTACTCATAATTTACTTATTATCAAAAGAAAAAATACATTTTTTCGCAAAATATTAATCTTTATAACGATTAATGGCGATTTTTTTGTATTTTTGCACCTAAATTCAGTGATTATGGACTTTAAAATTACATCAGAATACAAACCGACGGGCGACCAGCCACAGGCTATCCGACAGCTTACCGAAGGCATAGAGCAGGGTGAGCCGGCGCAGGTACTGCTGGGCGTTACCGGTTCGGGAAAGACCTTTACGGTTGCCAATGTCATCGCAAACATCGGCAAGCCTACCCTTATCCTGAGCCACAACAAGACGCTCGCCGCACAGCTCTATCAGGAGATGAAGGGATTCTTCCCTGAGAACGCCGTAGAATACTACGTATCCTACTACGACTACTATCAGCCGGAAGCCTACCTGCCAACCACCGATACATACATCGAGAAAGACCTCGCCATCAACGACGAGATAGACAAGCTGCGACTGGGAGCCGTCTCTGCCCTACTCTCCGGAAGGAAAGACGTCATCGTAGTTTCATCCGTATCATGCATCTACGGTATGGGCGGACCTGTAGCGATGCAGGAAAACATCATCAAAATCAAGAAGGGACAGACGCTGGACCGCAACGAATTCCTGCGCAAGCTGGTGGATGCCCTCTACGTAAGAAACGACATCGAACTGCAACGCGGCAACTTCCGTGTGAAGGGAGAAACCGTGGACATCTTCATGGCTTACAGCGACAACGTGCTGAGAGTAACCTGGTGGGACGATGAGATAGACAGCATCGAGGAGGTAGATTCGATGACCTATCACCGTCTGGCTTCGTTCGAAACCTACGAGATTTATCCGGCTAACCTCTTCGTAACCACGAAGGAACAGCAGGAAAGTGCCATCCGTATGATTCAAGACGATATGGTGAAGCAGGAGGAGTTCTTCAAGAGTATAGGCGACGGAATCAAGGCGCAGCGCATCAAGGAGCGTGTGGAATACGACATGGAGATGATCAAGGAGCTGGGTCACTGTTCGGGAATAGAGAACTATTCGAGATATTTCGACGGCAGAAAGGCGGGCGAACGGCCATACTGTCTGCTGGATTTCTTCCCGAAAGACTTCCTGCTGGTGGTGGACGAGAGCCACGTGAGCATTCCGCAGATTGGCGCCATGTATGGTGGCGACAGGGCGAGAAAGAAGAATCTCGTGGAATATGGTTTCCGATTGCCTGCCGCCTTCGACAACCGTCCGCTGACGTTCGAGGAGTTCCACAGTCTGATTCATCAGGCTATCTACGTCAGTGCCACCCCTGCCGATTATGAATTGAGAGAGGCTGAGGGCGTAGTGGTAGAACAGCTCATCCGTCCTACGGGCTTGCTGGATCCGGAGATTGAAGTGCGCCCGAGCGAGAACCAGATAGATGACCTGATGGATGAAATCCTGACCCGCACGCACCGCAATGAGCGAGTGCTCATCACTACGCTTACCAAGCGCATGGCAGAGGAACTGACGGAATTCCTGCTGAACCATGAAGTGAAGGCAGCATATATCCATAGTGATGTAGCTACGCTGGACCGAGTAAAGATTATGAACGATTTGCGAGCTGGCGTTTATGATGTACTGGTGGGTGTGAACCTGCTCCGTGAGGGCCTCGACCTTCCGGAAGTTTCGCTTGTAGCCATCCTGGATGCTGATAAAGAGGGTTTCCTGCGCAGTCACCGTGCGTTGACGCAGACTGCGGGTCGTGCTGCAAGAAACGTGAACGGCAAGGTAATCATGTATGCAGATAATATTACAGATAGCATGCAGAAGACCATTGACGAAACCGCCCGCCGAAGAAGCATCCAGCTGCAGTACAATGCCGACCACGGCATTACGCCGAAGCAGATTCAAAAGGCGATTACATCTGCCCTGCCAACCAGCAAGGAGGAGGCAGAAAATGGATTGGGAAGTGGTTATGGAAGCGGTTCCGGAAAAGCTTCTGGAGCAGGTTCTGGTATCAATTCTGCATCATTCCGCACTATTCAGGGAGCTGATGGATCGAAACAGCGAGTTTACATCGAACCTGACAGCACCACGATGGTTGCCGACCCTATCGTCCGCAGCATGAGCAGGGAGGAATTGGAGAAGAGCATCGCCAATACCACCGCCCTGATGAAGCAGGCAGCCAAGGACCTCGACTTCATGCAAGCCGCACAATATCGCGACGAAATCATCCGATTGCAAAAGGAATTGGAAGAAAAAGGATAGGAGCTTCTGCCCTTTCAGGGCGCGTGGCGCTAATTTGCGAAGTTCTACCGAGGACGGCTAAAAGCCCCAAAGTACCTAGGTGTCTTCAAGAGCGTAAACCCGCCAGGCGTCCCGGCGGATTTGAAATCCGCCGTAAAAAAAGGTTCGACCTATAACACCGGGGGATTTGTAATCCCCCTATAAAAGGAAAAGCATACTCCTTTGCTGCGGATTGCAAATCCACAGAGCCTAAATAGGTTAGGACATTTTTTAACGCCGGATTGCAAATCCGGCGGGACGCCTGGGGGACTTACGTTCTTAAAAAACTAAAAAAGGGTGCGTTGTGGACTTATGACACACCCTCTTTCAGGGCATGCGGGAACTCAGTGATTTTCCGTTATTCGAAGGAAAGCTTCTTCAGGCGAGTACGCAACTGCTCGGCTTCGCTCTTTCTGATGGATAACTTGATGGTACAGGTATTGTCGAAAGTCTGATCCACAATACGGGGATTCATCTCCTTGACAATCCTCATCACATCATTCATCATCGGATAAGTGAAATCGTAGATAACGATTTCCTCCACCTGCTGCGTCACTTCCTCACAATGCGCCAAAGCATCTATTGCTGCTTCACGATAAGCAACAATCAATCCACTGGTACCCAACTTCACACCTCCGAAATAGCGGATGACGACAATGAGAATATCCGTCAATTCCGCCTTCGTGATTTGTCCAAGGATAGGCTTGCCAGCCGTAGAAGATGGTTCACCATCATCATTGGCACGGAACTCGGTGCGCTCCGGACCCAGCATATAGGCATAACAACAATGTCGGGCATCGTAATATTTCTTACGGTACCCGGCAACAATCTCCTTCACCTCGTCAACGGTCGTCACGTGGTGAGCAAAGGCGAGAAACTTACTCCTTTTCTCGGTGTAATATCCCTCGCCTACTGTATCTGATATAGTCTTAAATTCGTCAATCATTAATCCAACTTGTGAATAATCAATCCGCTACGCAACTTAGGCTCAAACCAGGTAGCCTTAGGAGGCATAATCTTGCCACTGTCTGCAATGTCCATAATCTGCTGCATGGTGACTGGATGCAAGGCTAATGCCATCTTCATCTCGCCACTATCTACACGACGCTTCAACTCTCCGAGACCGCGAAGTCCACCCACGAAATCGATGCGCTTATCTGAACGCAAGTCCTTGATGCCCAGAATTTCATCGAGAATCAAACGGGATGAAATGTCTACATCGAGCACGCCGATTGGGTCCTCATCATCGTATGTTCCCGGCTTGGCAAACAGACCGTACCATTTGCCGTCCAGATAAAGGAGGAAGGAATGGAGAGCGGCTGGCTTCAGAATATCCAAACCGAACTGCTCGATAGCTGCATCAATGGCAAACTTCTCGTAGCAAGGGATTCCCTCCTCATCGCCAGATACGTTCACATTAATCGCATCAATCTCTATCACCTCGAAGTTCTTGGTCAATGCGTCGAGGAACTGCTCTGATGTCAAGCCATTCAGGTCCTTCACTACTCGGTTGTAGTCGAGGATGGTCAACTGGCTAGCCTGGAAGCAGACAGCCATGAAATAGTTGTATTCCTCCTTACCAGTATGGTTAGGATTCTGCTTAGCCTTCTCTGCGCCTACCAAAGCAGCGGCTGCCGAACGGTGATGACCGTCAGCTATATAGAGACTAGGCATCTTGGCAAATTCTGCGGTGATGGTCTCAATGTCCTTATCATCGCTGACAATCCAGAACTGGTGGCGGAAGCCATCAATCGGAGCGATGAAATCATACTCAGGTTCTGTAGCAGCATAGCGCATCAGAATCTCATTGAGTACGGAATTATCAGGGTAAGCGAAGAAGACAGGTTCGATGTTGGCATTGCAGACACGAACGTGCTTCATGCGGTCCTCTTCCTTATCACGGCGGGTGAGCTCATGCTTCTTGATGACACCCGTCATATAATCATTAACGTATGCACCCACAACAAGACCATACTGAGTCTTGCCATTCATGGTCTGTGCATAGATATAATACTGTTCTTTATCATCCTGCTTCAACCAGCCGTTCTCCTGGAACTTCCTGAAGTTCTCTGCAGCACTTTCATAGACGCGAGGATCATACTCTGATGTACCTGGTTCGAAGTTGATTTCAGGTTTAATAATATGATAAAGGCTTTTCTCGTTATCGCCAGCCTCGGCACGAGCTTCCTCTGAACCGAGGACATCGTATGGGCGAGACTCAACTTGCTCTACTAAATCTTTTGGAGGGCGAAAGCCTTTAAATGGTTTAATAATAGCCATAATGTTTTATTTTATAATTAATATTTGAATGTTTCTAAAGTAATATAACGCTAAGATTACAAGGAATCCCATAATTAAAAGACAAAAGGCCCATAAAGAGTACTTATACAAAGCACCCTTTATGAGCTCTCTTATATCCTAAAATTATTTGTTTACTTGATATTTTGTGCAGCCATCTGCAAAGAACGCATTGATCTGCTTGGCGGCAGCAATACCGGCATTGATGTTAGCCTCGGCAGTCTGAGCACCCATCTTCTTAGGTGTTGAGAAGTAGCGACCCTCGAACTTGGCGAAGTCTGCATCAGCATCTGGCTTGATGTCGGTAATGAACTTCAAGTCCTCACGCTCAGCGAGAAGCTTCAGGAGCTCTGGCTCATTGATTACTTCCTTGCGGGCAGTGTTGATAAGGATACCACCCTTTGGCAACTGGTTCACGGTCTTGTAATCGATGCTCTTGATGGTCTCTGGAGTAGCAGGGATATGAAGAGAAACGATGTCGCAAGTCTGGAACAACTCATCCTGAGACTTCACGGCGTGAACACCGGCAGCCTCAATGACATCAGCTGGGCAGAATGCATCGTAGGCAGCTACCTCCATACCGAAGCCCTTGGCGATGCGAGCCACGTTGCGACCCACGTTACCGAAAGCCAGGATACCCAACTTCTTGCCCTTTAACTCAGAGCCAGCCTTGCCGTTGTAGAAATTACGAACGGTGAAAACCAGCAGACCGAAAACCAACTCGGCAACGGCGTTGGAGTTCTGACCAGGAGTATTCTCAGCCACCACGTTGTGAGCAGTAGCAGCAGCCAGGTCGATATTATCATAACCGGCACCAGCACGAACAATGATCTTCAGGTTCTTGGCTGCGTCGAGCACCTCGGCATCAGCCTTGTCAGAACGGATAATCATCGCATCCACATCCTTCACAGCATCGAGAAGCTGAGCCTTCTCTGTATATTTTTCGAGCAGCACCAATTCGTTGCCTGCTCCCTCTATTTCTTTCTTAATGCCCTCGACAGCAGCTGCTGCGAATGGCTTTTCTGTTGCAACTAATACTTTCATATTGCGATTTTACTTGGAACTTTGAGCTTTGAACTTTGAACTTTATGATTTGCTTTTTCAATATTTCCAGATTATACATAGATATATAATCTTTGGAGTAATCATAAAGTTCAAAGTTCAATGTTCAAAGTTCAATGTTAATACTTAGCTTCAAATTCCTGCATTGCCTTGACGAGTGCCTGAACACCCTCCATGGTCTGTGCATTGTAGCAGCTGGCACGGAAACCACCTACTGAACGGTGACCCTTGATACCAACCATACCACGCTCTGTAGCGAAATCGAGGAATGGTTTCTCCAACTCCTTGTACTCATCGTTCATTACGAAACAGATGTTCATCAATGAACGGGAAGCCTCTTCTACAGTACCCTTGAAGAGCTTGTTGCGGTCAATCTCTGTATAGAGAACCTCAGCACGCTCGTGAGCACGCTTGTCAGCAGCCTCGACACCACCGTTGGCCTTCAACCAGCGGAGATTCTCCATCAAGGTGTAGATAGGAACTACAGGAGGAGTATTGAACATGCTGCCCTTCTCTACATGAGTGCGATAATCGAGCATGGTAGGAATCTCGCGAGGAGCCTTGCCGAGCATCTCATCCTTCACGACGATGACGGTAACACCAGCCATAGAGAGGTTCTTCTGAGCACCTGCATAGATAGCGGTGTACTTGGAAACATCTACAGGACGGCTCATGATGTCTGAAGACATATCAGAAATCAATGGAACGTTCACGTCTGGATCTACACGGAGTTCAGTACCATATATAGTATTGTTGCTTGTCAAATGCAAGTAATCACAATCGGCTGGCACATTGTTAGGAACCTGAGGATAGAAAGTGTAGTTGGCGTCGGACGATGATGCGATCTCCACGACCTCACCAAAATGCTTCGCCTCTTTCATTGCTTTCTTGGCCCAAGTACCAGAATTAATGTAGGCAGCCTTCTTGATGAGGAAGTTAGCAGGAATCTGCATAAACTGCAATGACGCACCACCACCAAGGAAGATTACGGAGTAACCCTCAGGAATGTCAAGAAGCTCCTTGAAAAGGGAGACAGCCTCGTCAACAACTGGCTGGAAATCCTTAGCACGGTGGCTGATTTCCATCAATGAAAGACCTGAACCATTAAAATCCAAAATCTGCTTTGCTGTGTTCTCAATCACTTCGCGTGGAAGCATTGATGGACCTGCGTTAAAATTGTACTTCTTCATCTTTATATAATTATTTAAGTAATTAATCGTATAACCCTCCTGTTAGCAGGAGACATACATGCGCAATCCACCCATATAGGCTTAGCTGTAAACCTTATGATAGGACTTACGACTGCGAAATTACATTTTTTATTTCAAACTACCAAATTTTTCTGCACATTTTTAGCATTTTGGGCATAAATCTTTCTTTTTGTCACCAGTTTTAACATATTATCTGCATATTTATGCCCTAAATTACAATTTATAACCTAAAAAGCCTCATCTGGAAACAGATTCCAAGATGAGGCTTTTACTAGCTATAAATTTAACTCACTTTGCAGTTTTTTTATCCAAAACCTGAAGTTTCATCTCACTTCTTCGACAATCGTCTTGACACCTTTAATCTTTTCGCCCTTCACATTGTTGAGCACGCTCTTCAGCTTAGGACGGGCGATGGCTGCATAGGCGTACCGGTCGTTGACATCAATCTTTCCGATTTCAGAAGAATTCAGACCTCCCTTCTTGCAGAGGAAGCCGAGAATATCGCCCTTGCTGATCTTGTCCTTCTTTCCCTTACCTACATATAAGGTAGCCATCTTTGGCTTGGCTGGTGCCGGCAACTCCTCAACGGCAGGAATCTCGTAATCCTCAACCTCTGCATCCACATATTCAGGAATATGCTCCTCAGGACCCAGCAGGAAAAAGGCTCTACCCTGCGCTTCCCAACGGGCTGTACGACCCACACGATGGATGTAGCCGTCCTCGCTCTCAGGAATGTGGTAATGGATGATGTTGTCAATATCAGGAATATCAAGACCACGGGAAGCCAGGTCGGTGCTCACCAGAATGTTAGCGCTGCCATTGCTGAATCGGTAAAGGGAAGCTTCACGCTCCTTCTGCTCCAATCCGCCATGGAAGAATGAAGTGGAGAAACCCTGCTCAACTAGATAGTTGTTGGTGCGCTCCACGCTGTCACGGTAGTTCAGGAAAACGATGGTGCTGGTTTCGCCCAGACTGCGAAGCAATCGACCCAGACTCTCCAGCTTATCCTTCACCGGACTTTCCACCTTATATATATGTACTCGCTCAGGCACCTGCTCCTCGTCCATGCGATAATCTATCTTCTCTACCCTGCCCATGTGGACGAAGCGAGGAATCTCCTCTGCCTCGGTAGCAGAAAGCAGGAAGTGGCGGCGCAAGCCTGGCAAAAACTGGATGAGGCGGCTCATCTCGTCCTGGAAACCCATCTCCAGACACTTGTCAAACTCGTCGATGACGAGATACTTGATATGATAAGGCGAGAAGTTGCCCTTGCTGAGATGGTCGTTCAGTCTACCTGGAGTTCCGAAGATAATCTGCGGACGAACCTGCTTCAGCACCCGATGCTCATCCATAGCAGCACGACCGCCGTAGCAAGCCATGGCACGAAGCCCCGAACTCATATCCTTCAATACGGTAGACGACTGCAAAGCCAGCTCACGGCCGGGAGTAACCACGATTGCCTGCGGCTCATCATCGCCCGCATCCACCAGCTGGGAAAGCGGCAAGAGATAAGCCAGCGTCTTTCCACTGCCCGTAGGCGAAAGAACAACCACATCCTTATTGCCATGTGCAATAGACTGAAAAGCCTCCTGCTGCATCTCGTTCAGCGAGATTCCCAGTTTATTCAATATTCTATCTATCATATTTATTTTCTTCATTATCAATTTTCTAATCCTTATTTTCTGCCCTGGTTCAGCAGCTTGTCAATCTCATCAAATTCCTTACCCATGTTCAGGTTCAGATAGATGGTATAAAGCGGCAAGGCCCACTGGTCCTTCTTGTCGGGCATCATCTTTCTGTATTTCTCCAGATACGGCAGAGCCTTCTTGTAATCGCTCTGAATCTGCAAACGCTGCTTGTTGGACTGTTTCAGGTTCTTGTCCTGCTCCACAGCCATGTTGAAGTAAGCCAATCCAGCATTCAGATAGGTTCCCGGCATAGTATCGTTCTGCGCAATGATCCGGTCGCACACCTTGATGCAATCCTTGTATTGGCAGAGATTGAGCAGCAGGGTGCTCTTGGTGAAGAGATAAATATCATTCACCGAATCTACAGCCAGCGCCTGATTGACCACATCCATTGCAGAATCGAGCTGGTTCCTGTCCGAATAGTATTCCACCAGACGCGGGAAGAAGAACGGGAACTTCGGAGCGCGTGAGAAGCCTTCCTTCAGCGTAGCCACATAGCGGGCAGTATCCTTATCCTGCTTGTAGGTCTCAGCCAGATACTGCAACATATAGTTGTAGTGAACCGTATCCTTCAACGCATCGTAGGAATGATGCAGGGTAGCCTTGCTGTTCTTCATCTTATAGCCGGAATACACAGCCCAGTAGGCAGCAGTATGGAGCGGTGGATTCTTGCTCTGGAAATCATTGCCCTTGAAGAGCGGCTTGTTGGCACAGTCGATGTAGAGGTCGAAGAACTGATAAGCCTCCGGATATTTCTTCTTCTGCAGAAACCAGACTCCACCGTTGTAGATATTGGGACGGATGCGCTTGAGATATTCAGCATGCGCCTTGCGATACTCAATATCCACCTTGCCCTTCCGGTTAGGAACCATCTCTACCGAGTCCAGCCCCTGGGCAATGAGAAACATCTGCCTGCCAAGATTGAAAAGCTGGGCAGTATCATACTTCTGCTTGAGATAGAGCTTTTCATTGCCCTGTTCATACTGCTTTCTGACAGCATCAAAGAGCGTAACCCAAATCTTCTTGTTGCCCAGGTTAGCCGAATCCTTCAAGAGTTTCTCCATGCTAGCCTGTGCCTTGTTCAGGTCCTTGCCCTCCTTGACCTGATCACGGGCAGCCGCAATCTCCTTCTTCTGAGCCTGCATAACAGATGGAAGCCCGAAGAAAAAGACTATTGTAAACATCCATATGTATTTCAATCTTGTCATTTTCTAATCTCTTTATATAATAAAATCCCAATCTCTTACTGCAATATGATTTTATCTCTCAGAGATATTTTTTTATCTTACAGAGATATTCTCCTTACTTACTGCAGTAGTCGAAATAATACCAGTACGTGTTGCCGTAGGTGTCACGGATGGCAGTCTGCATTTCCTGCCTGTTCGTATACTTGTGTTCCATCTGCTGATAGTCCTGGAAATCAGTATCAACCACATTGTCGTGATACTCGATGACAGGCTTGCTGCGACGATGGATGTAGAGCGTCAGAGCCTCCTTGTAATGGGTAGGGAGCTTGGCGGTCTTCAAATCATAATGCTTGCACAGAGCCACGACAAACTGATCCAGCTTCTTGTCGAGCAGCAGCGCACAGAGCTTGTAATCGTCCGGCTTGCGATAAACCAGATGCTGCATCTTCATCGAATCGGTAGGCTCCTGCATCCAGCGGTGAGATCTCCACATCAATGACTTCACGGTAACGCTGTCGGGCAACATTGCCTTGCTGCCACCAACCAGCGGATAGGAAAACAGCTTGTCCGCAAGTTCACCCGTATGATGCAGACAAGCTATGCGCAGCATGGTCAGCGAGGAATCGGTCTGCAAGGACTTTCTGCCCACCTTCAGCGCCTCAGCATAATTCTTCTGCTTCATCAACCGCTCCATCTTCATACGTTCATGGAACAGACGGTCGTTGCTTGCCACAAAGCTCATCACGACAATCATCACCACCATCTGGAAGAGGTTGATCCACATATACTTGGAAAGCCAGCCGCTGCTATGAGGCTCCTGCTCCAAAGGTTCCAGTTGCCTGATGACCCATACCGCTCCGCCGAAAGCCAGAAGGCACAAGGGAGCCACAATCCACCAGGCACCGAGGGAATGATGAATATCCACATCCGTAGGAATGTCGGTGATGATGGTGAGAATCAGGAAGGAAGGAAAATACGTAAGAGCATGAAAGCGGCGCTTTACCTGAGTTAACGCATAGACGCCCAACTGCAAGACATAAAGTACCAACGTAATCAGCAGCGGGGCGACTGTATAGCTATAGTCGGTTTTACCATCACTCAGCACATGCTGGGCAACGGCTAATACATCTGCCTGGTAAAAAGCCAGGTAGCAATAAACAAAAATGATAAAGACAATAGCACAAGCGAAGTGCATCTTCGCTGTGCTATTCTTTTTATTTCCCATAAAATTTATCTACATTAATTTTTCTTCAGCACCAATGCTGTACGGGCTGGCAGATAGAGCTTCAGCCACTCCTTGCGGTCGTTCACGTAAAGTGGATCGTAAGTCGTGAGATGGGTCAGCTCATCATCATTCAAGCCGTTGCCGCCGAATGCCTTGTTGTCCGTATCAAGCACTACGCTGTAGGCGCCTGTAGGAACCAGGAAACCGTAATCGGTAAACGAACGGGTTGGCGAGAAGTTGAACACGAAGAGCAAGTCGCCTCGCATGTAGGCTAGAACCTGATCTCCATCATTGTGCCAGATCTCTACAACTGGTGTCTTGTTAAAATTCTTTTCGCTCGTAATCGTCTTGAGCATTGCTTTATCGAAATCGCCTAAGTAGTGGTAGCACAATTCCTTATTGTCTACCAGGTTCCACTGGCGACGGGCATACTTATAGCTCCAGCCATTACCCTCGCGAGGGAAGTCAATCCACTCCGGATGACCGAACTCATTACCCATGAAGTTCAGGTAACCGCCATTGATGGTGGATGCTGTAGCCAGACGGATCATCTTGTGAAGGGCAATACCGCGGTGGGCAACATAGTTCTCATCTCCCTTCTTGAAATGCCAGTACATATCAGCATCAATGAGACGGAAGATAATGGTCTTGTCGCCTACCAGTGCCTGGTCATGACTCTCGCAGTAAGAGATGGTCTTCTCGTCGGCACGGCGGTTCTTGATTTCCCAGAAGATGCTGGATGGCTTCCAGTCTTCATCCTTCAATTCCTTGATGGTCTTGATCCAGTAGTCAGGAATGTTCATCGCCATGCGGTAGTCGAAGCCATAGCCGCCGTCTTCAAACTTGGCTGCCAGTCCTGGCATTCCGCTCACCTCCTCGGCAATAGTAATCGCATTCTTGTTCACCTCATGAATCAGACTGTTGGCAAGAGTAAGATAACAGATGGCGTTATCGTCCTCATGACCGTTGAAGTAATCGCCGTAGTTGCAGAATGCCTCACCCAATCCATGGCTGTAATACAGCATAGAAGTTACACCATCGAAGCGGAAGCCGTCGAAATGGAACTCTGTAAGCCAGTACTTGCAGTTGCTCAGCAGGAAGTGGATTACCTCGTTCTTGCCGTAGTCGAAGCAGAGGCTGTCCCAGGCAGGATGCTCATGACGGTCGCCAGGATAGAAATACTGGTTAGGATCGCCGGCAAGATTACCAAGGCCTTCCAACTCGTTCTTCACTGCATGAGAGTGGACGATGTCCATGATGACGGCAATACCGTTCTGATGGGCAGTATCAATGAGATCCTTCAACTCTTCTGGAGTACCGAAACGGCTGCTGGCTGCAAAGAAGCTACTCACATGATAACCGAAAGAACCATAATATGGATGTTCCTGGATAGCCATGATCTGGATGCAGTTGTAACCGTCCTCGATGATGCGAGGCAATACATTCTCCTTGAACTCAGTATAGGTTCCAACCTTCTCTGCATCCTGGCTCATACCGATATGGCACTCATAAATCAAGAGCGGAGTGGTCTTAGCCTTGAAAGTCTTCTTCTTCCACTTGTAAGGCTCTGGATTCCAAACCTGCGCAGAGAAAATCTTGGTCTGCTCATCCTGTACTACGCGCTGAGCCCATGCAGGGATTCGCTCGCCTTCGCCACCTTCCCAGTGCACCTTCATCTTATAGAGGTCACCGTGCTTCAATGCCTTCTCAGGAAGCTTCAGCTCCCAGTTGCCTGAGTTCTTCTGTCTCTTGGCACGATACTTCTCTGTCTCCTTCCAGTCGTTGAAATCGCCGATGAGATAGATATCTGTAGCGTTAGGCGCCCACTCACGGAACACCCATCCCTTCTCTGTCTTGTGAAGGCCGAAGTATTCGAAGCCATTGGCAAAATCGCTCAGGGTGGTCTTGCCGTTGTTGGTAAGCTGGCCCATCTTCCAGAGCACGTGGTCGTGGCGGCCACGGATAGCATCCTCGTAGTCTGCCAGGTAAGGATCGTTCTTTACAAGTCCTATATGTTTAACAGTAGCAGCCTTGGTTGTTTTCTTGCAGGCAGTCTTCTTGCAGGCTGCCTTCTTGGCTGTTGTCTTCTTAGCTGTAGTCTTCTTTTCTGTTGCCATGGATTATAGATTTAAATATTTATATTTATGTGTATTCGATTGTGAACTTGCCCAGATTAAGCCTTGATCTTGAAGATAGCCTTGTGGATGGCGCCCTTGCCGATACATGGCTGATGACCGTCCTCTGGCCAGAAGATGGCAAACTGACCCGGCTTGCAGGTAACGAGCGTCTGCGCCTTCACGCCAGGATACTTGGTAATATCCTTTGCCTCGTTGTACTCTACCTCTGGAAGGTCCTTCAAAGGAGTATATCCGTAGGTTTCCTCATTCTCAAGTGGAATCTGGATATCGATCATCTTGCGATGAGTCTCGATAACAGCATCCTCCTCGTTCTTACCCTGAGCCTCAGCAATATTCAGAAAAAGGTCGGCGCCCTGAATAGGATGCTTACCTGCCTCAAGCTGAGTGAGATCGTTCTCCTTAATAAACTTCACCACTTCCGGGAAGAGTGGATTGAGAGAAATATATCTCTCCAAATTGTCTAATGTATCAACTATCATAGTCTTACTGTGAATTTTGAGATTTGAACATGGAACTTTGAACTCGGAACATTGAACATTGAACTTTATGATATGTTCGCTGTTCAGTATCTCGTTATTAATTCATATTATTCCTATTTATTATTTCTTTATTATTCCTCTTTTTCCGATCAATCTTCTTTATTAGTTCTATTTAATTCGATTAATCTTCGAAACGCTTGCCGTTTTCGTAGGTTCCCTTGGCTGTAACCTGACCATTGCGGTCTTTCTCTACGAATCTGCCGTCACGCATGTCGTTGCGATAGTTGCCCTCGAAACGCTTGCCGTTCTTATCTTCCTCAATGCAGGCTCCTTCGCGCTTGCCCTTGCGGTAGTTTCCCTTGAAACGGCGACCGTCGGCATAGTGAATCACCACATTGCCCTCTACATGACCGTTGCGGAATTCACCCTCGTAAATATCACCGTTCTTCTTGGTCAGCTTGCCCCTTCCGTTCTGCAGGTCATCCTTCCAGGAACCAACATAGATGTCTCCGTTCTTCCATACGAAAGTACCCTGACCGGAACGCTGACCGTCGAGAAACTGTCCTGTATACTTGGAGCCGTTCATCGAACGGAAAATGCCTTCACCGGTACGTTCGCCCTGAACATAATCGCCTTCATAGACATCACCGTTGTGGAATTTGTAGATTCCCTTGCCGTCCTGGATATCATCCTTCCAGTCGCCATTGTAGACATCACCGTCAGCATACTTGAATACGCCTTTTCCGGAACGCTGGTTGTTCACCCACTGACCGTCGTAGGTAGTACCGTCACCCCAATTGAAGAAACCGTTGCCATTCTTCATGTCGTTCATCCACTGGCCCTTATACTGGGCACCATTGGAATAGGTATAGGTTCCTCTACCCTGTCGCTTGTCCTTATACCAGTCGCCGTCGTATCTGTCACCATTATAATAATACATGACTCCATGACCGTGCTGGAAGTCTCTGAACCAGAGTCCTACATACTTGTTATTATTCTGAAAATAGAAAGTACCCTTGCCATGCTGCTGGTCCTGCATCCACTGACCTTCATACTTTTCACCGTCAGAGAAAGTATATACGCCATATCCTTCACGCTTTCCTTTCTGGTAAGCGCCTTCGTAAGTATCGCCGTTCGGATAGACGGCAGCACCCTTGCCCTGAGGCTTTCCGCTTACCATTTCGCCCTTGTACTGACCACCGTCACGGGTGATGCAGGAACCCAGCGAAATCTTCTGGGCGAAGGTAGACAACGGACTGAGACAGAGAGCCAACGCCAGAAGCATCTGCTTTCCGTTCTGCCAGAAAAATCTACACGCCGAAGATGACTGATTGACGTTGTCTGCTATAGATTTCTTATTATATTTCTTTTTCATATACAGTAATCACATGTTTCAATCCCCAAAGTTATAAGTTTTTCGTCAAATGACCAAATAGATTAAACAAATTTAAGTTTATAAGAAGAAAAATAATTATTAACGCAAAAAAATCGAAACACAATACAATATATAAATAAGAAATGCGTTTATACCGAAAAATATATTTTAAACCACAACAAACGCTTATGATTTTAAACTGTGCAATTATAGATGAAGATCCTACTGCCCTGGAGCAGTTGAAGAAATACGTAGACGAAACACCTACGCTGAATCTTATCGGCGCCTACCCTTCTGCCATTGATGCAGTAGACGGCATACGCCACTGTCATCTCGACATCCTGTTCCTGGCCATCCACATGCAGCAAATCAGTGGACTGGAATTCGCCAAGGTGGTACCTAAGAACGTCAAGATCATCTTCACTACAGCCTTCAAGGAGTATGCCATCGAAGCCTACAAGGTGCACGCTTTCGACTATCTGCTGAAGCCTATCAGCTATCCTGACTTCATGGACTCCTGCAAGAAGGTTTTCGACTCCTACATGCAGGACGACAAATACAATCCTATCAAACGCGACAAGTTCCTGATCGTGAAGAGCGATTATAAATATGTACGCATTCCGTTCGATAAGATTCTCTTCGTAGAAAGCCTGAAAGATTACATTCTCTTCCATCTGGAAGGAATGGAGAACGTATCCACCCTGGGCAACCTCAAGCATCTGGAAGAACGACTTCCGAAAGAGAAATTCAGAAGAATACACCGTTCCTATCTTGCCAACATGACCAAGTTCGACGTCATCGAACGGGGCAAGCTGATATACGGATCGCTGGGCATTCCTATCTCTGACACCTTCAGCGATGTTGTAAAAACCTATATTGATGAGCATTCTGTATGATGCTCATCAATACTTTTTATATAATATCCGACAATCATCAGAGCAGCTGGTCAGGAGCACTGACATAGATGGTTGCCCCATGCTCTGACAGGAAATCGCAGTCGCGGAAGCCCCAGAGCACGCTGATGCAAGGCATGTGACTGTTGCGTGCCGTCATCACGTCCACATCACTGTCACCGATATATACGGCTGTCTCCCTGTCCGCATGCAACAGTCTGAGTGCTTCGTTCACGGTGTCCGGAGCCGGCTTCTTCTCAATGCCCTCCCGTTCACCGATGGCTACGTCTACAAGGTCTCCGAAGAAATGGCGGCAGAGTTCCTCCGTAGCAGCATAGAACTTGTTGCTGACCACGGCGATGTTCTTGCCGCGCGCCTTCAGCTCTTTCAGCATGTCCATGATTCCAGGATAAGGAGCAGTCTCGTCCAGATTATGAACCATATAATGATTTCGGAAGTCCTGGAACACGCGGTCGAAATCCACCTCGCCCGACTCCAGCCGTTCCTTTCCTATCGCACGCTCCATCAGCAACTTCACACCGTTGCCCACCATCATTCTCACTTCTTCAATGGAACGCTCAGGCAACTGATTCGTCCGCAGGGCATAATTGCAACTGGAAGCCAGATCTTCAAGAGAAGAAATCAGGGTGCCGTCAAGGTCGAAGACGTATGTTTCAAAGTCAAACTGAGCATGTGGCGGGAACTTCTTGATGCGGAAATCACCGCCATGAAGCACATGAACCTCGCCCTGATAGATACGCTCGTCAAGCGTACGGTTTCCACCATACTCCCAGCGCTTGAATCGCTGGGTGTCCGTATTCACAATGATGTACTTGAATTCTATCGGAGCATCAATCGGAGCCACATTGACCGACAATACCCATTCATGCTTGCCCAGAGACTTCATCTGCAGGAAATGATCGATGTTCCAGTTGCCCAGCGTAGGATGATTGCCCAATAAGGCAATCGCTTCACCTTCGTGCAGACGGGGAGCATGAACCTTGAAGATGATTGTCTCGCCGAAGAGCGGCATACATTCCATTCGCTCATACGATTCCACATCCACTTTGGGAGTTCTGCCGATAGCTGTAGCCATGCGGGCTGCCAACTTCTCCTCCAGCCAGAAATCGTCAAAGATATAACTCTTGGAAGAATCATATACGTATACTCTCGGCGAATCAACCGATTCCGTACGGAGCACCTTGCCGTCTTCATCAACCACCGTATAATAATAGTAAATCAGATCAAAGGGATGCTGGCGGTTTTCACGGGTAGAAGTTTCCACCATCCAGTGATAACCATCCTGGGTATTCATCAGGAGTTTCACCTCCAGACTGGCTCCCCTTGAAGAATAAAAGGTGAGATTCACACATAGCATCTCGCCCCAATGAGCCTTATATGGTAAAGAAAAATTTATCTTCATGCTTTCTTTCTCCTAGTTATTCTTATTGATTCAACAAATCACTGTGCTGGAAACCATCAGTATCCCCATCGCACAGAAATTCCGTATGTCGACCGCAAAAGTAAATATTTTTTTTGAAAGAGAAAAAGAGAAACATAAGAAATTGACAACGAAAGAGGCTTTTTAACCTAATTTAATTGACGATACTTTGCCATTTCCCATTTTTGCAGTACTTTTGCAGATAAGAACGCAATATCATGTTTATGATAGGATTGAACAGAAAAAAGTGAAGCAAAACAAAAATGAATACAAAGAAAATGAAAAAATCAGTTTCTAAGCTCTATCTCTACGGTGCCATCGCATGCATCGTGATAGTTGCCATTGTTGGTTACCTCTACTGCTTCTCCTCTTTCTCGAAGAGCAGCAATACGCAGTATGTCTATATTGACACAGACGACAATATAGACTCTGTATATAAAAAGGTGGAACCGATAGCCAACAGTTTCCCGTATCAGGCATTCAAGACCCTGACCCATCACTTCGGATATGCGGAGCATATCCATACCGGACGCTACGCCATCCATCCGGGAGAAGGCGCACTGAAGGTGTGGCGACACATGAAGAACGGACTGCAGGAACCAATCAACCTCACACTGCCTTCCGTACGTACACTAGACAAGCTGTCGGTAGAACTCAGCAAGAAGCTGATGATAGACAGCACCTCCATTCTCCAGGCGCTGACCGATGAGGCTACCTGCGAGAAGTATGGTTACGACACCACCACCATCGCCTGCATGTTCATCCCGAACACCTACGACATCTACTGGAACTCATCCGTAGAAAAACTGCTCGACCGAATGAAGAAGGAAAGCGAGAAGTTCTGGAATGAAGACCGTACGCAGAAGGCAAAGGCTCTGCAGTTGACTCCGATAGAAGTCATCACCATCGCAAGCATCGTGGACGAAGAAACTGCCAACAACGGCGAGAAGCCGATGATTGCCGGAATGTACTACAACCGCTTCAAGCTGCGCAATGCAGAATATCCGGAAGGAATGCCGCTGCAGGCAGATCCAACCATCAAATACGCCTGGAAGCGATTCGACCTGAAGCGCATTTACAACAATCTGCTGCGCATCAAGAGTCCATACAATACCTATGTGAATCCGGGATTGCCACCAGGACCTATCCGCATCCCTTCAGTAGCTGGCATTGACGCTGTTCTCAACCTCGTCAAGCACGATTATCTCTACATGTGCGCCAAGGAGGATTTCAGCGGCACCCATAATTTTGCACGCACTTATCAGGAGCACCTGCAGAATGCTGCTAAATATTCAAAGGCATTGAATGAAAGAGGTATCAAATAATTAGAAGTATCAATTATTTAGAATACAAGCAGAGAAAACTTGCAAAATATCTGTTATTTTGCAAGTTTTCTTTTTTTTATTTGGCAGTCTGACAAAATAGTTGTACTTTTGTGGCATAAAACATATTAAGAACAAAAGTATAACAATAAAAAGCTATAATCATGAACAGAACGATTATTACAGTAGTGGGAAAGGATACCGTTGGTATCATCGCCAAAGTTTGTACTTATTTGGCAGAGAACAGCATCAATATTCTTGATATCTCTCAGACTATCGTACAGGAGTATTTTAACATGATGATGATTGTAGATATGGGCAAGATGACAAAATCGTTTGAAGAGGTTGCTGATGAACTTGCCAACGTGGGTAAGGAACTCGGCGTGCAGGTGAAATGCCAGCGCGAGGAAATCTTTAACATGATGCACAGAATCTAAGCAAGAATCCAAAAGTTTATAATCAATAGCTAAATTTTGAAAGTATGATCAATATATCTGAGGTTATCGAAACCAATAAGATGATAGAGCAGGAAAACTTCGATGTGCGCACCATCACCATGGGTATCAATCTCCTGGACTGCGCTTCTACCGATGTGGAGGAACTCTGTCAGAATATACATAATAAGATTACACGACTCGCTAAGAACCTGGTGAAGACGGGCGAAGATATTTCCAAGGAATTTGGAGTGCCTATCGTCAACAAGCGTATCTCCATCACTCCTATCTCTCTGGTAGGAGGCTCTGCATGCAAGACTACAGACGACTACGTGAAGATTGCCAAGACCCTCGACAAGTGTGCCAAGGAACTCGGTGTCAACTTCCTCGGTGGTTACTCTGCCATCGTAAGCAAGGGTATGAGCAAGAGCGATGAACTCCTTATCCGGTCTATCCCACAGGCAATGGCTCAGACAGATTTCGTCTGCAGCTCTGTCAACGTGGGTTCTACCAAGACCGGAATCAACATGGATGCTGTCCGTCTGATGGGAGAAATCATCAAGGATACGGCTGAAGCTACCAAGGAAAAGGGTTCTTTGGGCTGCGCCAAGCTTGTCGTTCTCTGCAATGCTCCTGATGACAACCCATTCATGGCTGGTGCCTTTCACGGTGTTTCAGAGGCTGATGCTGTAGTAAGCGTTGGTGTCAGCGGTCCGGGTGTAGTAAAGTATGCATTGGAGAAGGTGAAGGGCGAAAGCTTCGAGGTTCTCTGCGAAACCATCAAGCGCACAGCCTTCAAGATTACCCGTGTAGGTCAGTTGGTTGCTAAGGAGGCTTCACGCCGTCTCAACGTACCATTCGGCATCATCGACCTCTCTCTGGCTCCTACTCCAGCCATCGGTGACAGTGTTGCTGATATCCTCGAACTCATCGGTCTTGAGCATGCAGGCGCTCCTGGAACTACAGCAGCTCTTGCTCTCCTGAACGATCAGGTAAAGAAGGGCGGTATCATGGCGTCATCATACGTTGGCGGTTTGAGCGGTGCTTTCATTCCTGTCAGTGAAGACCAGGGTATGATCAATGCCGTTGAGGCGGGTGCACTGACCATCGAAAAGTTGGAGGCTATGACCTGCGTATGTTCTGTAGGTCTCGATATGATTGCCATTCCGGGAGATACTCCTGCCACAACAGTTTCCGGCATCATTGCCGACGAGGCTGCTATCGGTATGGTCAACCAGAAGACCACAGCCGTCCGCGTCATCCCTGTTGTAGGAATGAAGGTTGGTGACAATGTAGACTTCGGTGGCTTGCTGGGTCACGCTCCTATCATGCCAGTGAACAAGTTCAGCTGCGAGGCATTTATCAACCGTTTAGGTCGCATCCCAGCTCCTATCCACAGTTTCAAGAACTAACATTTAGTTTCTATATATAGTAAAAGCCCTGGAAGTCATTATCAGACTTCCGGGGCTTTTTAATCATATCATCGGATTAACCGAATGAAGCTAGAATGAAACCTTGACTTTCTTTCCCTTGCTCTCATTACCTACTCTGTCAAGAGCTGTCACTACATAAACATACTGTTTTCCCTTCTCGTACTTCACCTTATAGAAAGGATCGTAGGTTATCTTCTGCAAAGCCTTCACATTACGGAGATCTATCTTCTCTCCCATTCCGAAACGGTAGACAGCAAAACGATTCGCTTCATCACCCCATTTCTTCTTTTTCCATTTTGGAGCTTTCCATACAAGCAGCGGACCAAATTCAGTCCAGTGCAACTTCATTCCCTTCACTCCCTTAGGAGCCTTATCATCCAGGAAAGGCATCAATGGAGGAAGAGCCGGATACTTCCAATAATTGTTGCGGAGCGTATGGCCAATATTGCCCACATTATCAGCGGCAGTCTTAGCATACCATAACACAGTACCCTGCACATTGCTCATCTGCTGGTGCAGACGGTGCTTGGCAGGCAACTGATGACTGCGAGGATTTCCAGGATCAGCATGCTTGGCAGTACGCTCAATGTCTTCACCAATATAGAGAGGACGGTTGCCGGCATGCTTGTTCCACCAGGTGATGAGCGTCTTATAGTCTGCCGCCTTGTTGCCAATTTCCCAATACAGCTGAGGCACGGTATAGTCAATAAATCCATTGTTCACCCAGAGCAACACATCAGCATAGAGATCATCATAGTTCTGCAAGCCGTAGGTCTCAGAACCGTTAGGATCGGTACGCTTGTTGCGATAAATACCGAAAGGAGAAACACCAAACTTCACCCAAGGCTTGATGGTATGAATGGTTTCACCCAATTCCTGAACAAATCGGCTTACATTGTCACGGCGCCAATCACCGATATTGCGGAATCCTCTAGGATGCTGTCTGTAGAGCGCCTGATCCGGAATCTGCTTGCCTGCTACAGGATAAGGATAGAAATAATCATCAATATGGAATCCATCGATATCATATCTTCCTACAATATCAGCTGCAATACGGCAAGTATACTCAGTAGCCTCTCGCAAAGCCGGATTGAGAAGCACCAGGTTGTCATACTTGAAGCAAAGTTCAGGCTGCTGCTTGACAACACTCTTTGGTGAGAGAGTGGCATAAGGAGTAGAACTGTGCTTGGCACGGAACGGATTGATCCATGCATGAAGTTCCATACCACGGTTGTGGCACTGCTCAATCATCCACTGCAGCGGATCCCAGTAAGGAGAAGGAGCTTTTCCCTGCACACCCGTCAGATAACGGCTCCATGGTTCATACTCACTGGCATAGAGCGCATCACACTCAGCACGCACCTGGAAGATGATGGCATTCACACCATCCTTCTGCAATTCATCCAGCTGTCTGGTGAGCATAGCCTGAATCTGCTGCGTACTCTTACCTAAATACTGTCCGTTGACACACTGTATCCATGCGCCACGAAACTCTCGCTTGTTTTGTGCCATCAGCGAAGTCTGAAACATCAGCATCATCGCCAGAATCAGCAATCCAAAGATTTTCTCTCTTCTCATGTAGTATTGTTTAATGTTTAATTATTTAATTATCCTTCTCATCCTCATCCCGCAATGTAGGCAGCGAGATGTGGTATTTCACTGCAAGCAGACGGATGGCACATACAGTAACGAAGGAAGCAACCACCGTTACGTAGAGACTCACATCCAGACAACTGAATCCCCAGTAGACGAGACCACCGATGACGCAAGCCATCGCATAAATCTCCTTGCGGAAGATAACCGGCTCCTCATTGAGAAGCACATCACGGATTACTCCACCGAAAGAACCCGTAATACAACCCATGATGATTGCCACCCAGAACGGGAAGCCGCAATCAAGGGTCTTTTGGATTCCTGCAATATTGAAAAGCGCCAGACCGAGCGTATCGAAAAGAAACCAGGTATTGTCGAGACGCTTCAGATAATGATGGCAGACGATGACTACTAGCTGAGCCAGCAGCGTAAACAGAAGATAGATTGGACTCGACATCCAGAAAGGAGTCAGACCCAACATCACATCACGGATGGTTCCGCCACCGATGGCAACAGCCACACCACACACAAATCCGCCCAGCCAGTCGTAATGCTTGGTGGCGGCAAGTCGGATGCCCGAAAGGGCAAACGCAAAGGTTCCTATGAACTCAATGACACTCTGAAGCGTCATCACCAGTTCCGGGTCATTATGAATAGTCATTTTTCTCGTAACAGTTAGTTGTTTTCAATTATATGATTTTCTATCAATTAAAAATATCAATTATAAATTGTAAATTATCAATTATAAATTGTTAATCCTTAAACCGCTCTCCCCAGCAGGTTACCATCCAGTTATAGAGTCGTTCCTCAGAAGGAGAATGTTGCGGATACCAGAATCGCGAATTTCTGAGTTCATCCGGCAGATACTGCTGCTCGGTGAAATGCCCCGGATAATCGTGAGGATACTTGTAGCCATCATGATAGCCAAGGTCCTTCATCAGCTTGGTAGGCGCATTCCTGAGATGCAGAGGCACAGGCAGATTGCCCGTCTGCTTAACGGTAGCAATGGCATCATTGATGCCCAGATAGGCACTATTGCTCTTAGGACTGGTGGCTAGATAAACTACAGCCTCGGCAAGTGCGATACGAGCCTCAGGCCAGCCAATCTTCATCACCGTATCAAAGGCAGCATTCGCCAGCAGCAGGGCGTTCGGATTAGCCAGTCCCACATCCTCGCTGGCACTGATAACCACCCTTCGGGCGATGAACTGCGGGTCTTCTCCACCCTCTATCATACGTGCCATCCAATAGAGAGCCGCATCAGGATCACTGCCACGGATACTCTTGATAAAAGCGGAGATGATGTCATAATGCATCTCTCCCTGCTTGTCGTAAGCCAGCGGATTCTGCTGCAACTGGTGTACCACCATCTGGTCGGTAATGACCACATCATCCGACCCAGCCGATTCAACCACGAGTTCAAGGATATTGAGCAGCTTGCGGGCATCACCACCACTATATCTCAGCAAGGCACCCTTCTCCTTCAGTTCAATATGCTTTTCCCTCAGTTCCACATCCTCCGTAATGGCACGATTCAGCAGTCCTTCTAGATCTTCCTTTTCCAAAGGTTTCAGGACATAGAGCTGACATCTGGAGAGCAACGGTCTGATGACTTCGAACGAAGGATTCTCCGTAGTAGCACCAATCAGGGTAACGATTCCTTTTTCTACCGCTCCCAGGAGAGAGTCCTGCTGACTCTTGGAGAATCGGTGAATCTCATCTATAAATAAAATAGGTGAAGCGGAATTGAAGAATCTTCCGTTCTTTGCCCTTTCTATCACTTCACGCACATCCTTTACGCCACTGGTCACCGCAGAGAGTGTATAGAAAGGCACCTTCAAGGTCTGCGCCACAATCTGCGCCAAGGTAGTCTTTCCCACTCCCGGTGGTCCCCATAGGATAAAAGAAGATATACGCCCTGCATCTATCATCATGCGCAGGACGGCTCCCTCACCAACGAGATGCTTCTGACCGACATAATCAGCAAGCGTGTGAGGCCTCATTCTTTCAGCTAATGGTTCACTCATACTGCAAAGGTAATAAAAAAAACGAAACCGACACAAAAAATACAATGAAAAATAAAAAAATAGGCTGGAAAATTTGGATATATAAAAAGAAGTACTTAATTTTGCAATCAAAATATAGTAGACAATGAAAAAAGACAAAGTTATAACACTCAAGACTCTCACAAAGAGTAGTGTATGGGAAGTGCAGGAGAACGATGTTTTCCGCCTTTGGGAAGCTGCCGAGAAAGACAACGACCTGAAGGACAACCAGCGTAAGTATCTAGACACTATCCGCAGCGCATTCGAAATGGAGAAGATTACCGTCGATCGCCCAGAGGTGCTGGATAAGTTAACAGAACGTGGCTTCAAGATCGGTACCTTCCGTATCGATGACCAGAACGTGAAGTATGCCATCAAGAAGCGTCCTATCATGCGCGTTACCGACCTGACATACGAGAACGTAGGCCATATTACAGCCAGCAAGCTCATCGAGCTGCTGGAGCGCAACTTCGGTGGCGGATGGGAAAGCTTGCCACAGAGCATCCAGGACATCATCGAGAGCAACTTTGATATCAGTACCACTACCCTTCCTAAGGACCGCCTGAAGAAACCAGGTGGCTTGTACGAGAAGAAACTTGCCGATGATTATGAAGTACTCGTTGTACCAAAGGGTACATGGGTGGAAGCAATCTTCGCTAAGGAGAAGCCAAAGGTTGAGAAGATCCGCATGAAATTCATGGATGAAGACGAGCTGGACCGTGAGGACGATATCGAGGACATCGATGACGACGATGAGGATGCACCAGAGATTGAGGATCACTACAACGATCCTGACGAGGACGATGATGCCTTCGACGACGACAAGTTGACCGAAGAGAGTTATCGCACTACATTCGAAGACCCGGAGAATCTCGGTCTTGACGATGCAGAAGATGTTGCTGACGACGACTACTAACAGAGGATTCCCAAAACTGGAAGTAGTGAGAATAAAAAAAGGAATTTACACATTATTAAATAATAGATAAGGAAATGAACGCTTTAGTAGGATTTATCGCATTAGTTGTGGTAGCCATCGTAGGATGGGCTATCGCAGAGTTTAAGTATAAGGCTTTCACCTTTACCCGTTCTGAAAAGGATCTGGAAGAGGAGAAGGAACTGGAAGAGATCCAGCGCGAGAATGGTTTCAAGGAGATGAACATCCGTGACATCATGCGCAAGAACTCTACCAACGGCTACAATGCCGTAGGTTAAAGTAGAATCATCAATTCATACATTTTATAAATGACACAAAACGTGTTAATTCTATTGATATTGGCGGTATGCGTGATGTATACCGCCAATCGCATTTATAAAACTTACCGGAAAGCCAAGACGTGTAAGGACTTCAAATGCGCCAACTGCCCTTTTCTGGAAAAATGTGAACAGAAAAAGAGAAAATCTGAAGTAAAAACAGAGAAAACAAGGGGAAAACAATAAAAAATGAAAGTTTTTTGAAAAAAGTAGATGAAAAATTTGGTGGAACCAAATAAAAATAGTACCTTTGCACTCGCAATTCAGAAATGGTTGCTTCGCTTATAAATGGTGTCTTAACCGAGCGGTTAGGTAACGGTCTGCAAAACCGTGTAGAGCGGTTCGACTCCGCTAGACACCTCTTCAGAAAAAAAGGAAATTCATTCATTTGAATTTCCTTTTTTTTCGTTTATATCCCACTCACCTCTGAACCAACAAATCCAGTTTGCTCCACTCGCCCTGAAAGAGCGTGTGGCAACAAAATGACCCAACAGGGCGTGTGGCAACAAAACAATATTACAAGGGGCATATGATGAATAAATAAAATAATTTCTAATAAAGTATCTGAACTTACTACATTTAAAAAAAAATGATGAGTAATCAAAAAATACTTTAAGTTTTATTCTTTTATTAAAAAAAAAATATGTACCTTTGCAAACGTTATCCTGAATACAATCTTTTTACCTTAAAGAAAACTAATACCTATTGAATGTGAGCAGTTGCCTGCGAAGGTAGCTGCTCTTAGTTTTTTATAACCCTCCCATATAATATACTCCCTTTTCAGACGTTATATTATATATGAATAAGAAAATAGACATCATCAAGTTACAAAAGATATATGACCCTCGCGGCACACTTGTCGTCGCTGAGGAAAATACCCATGTGCCTTTTGAAATAGGAAATACGGAATGGTTTTCACCGAAATGCACCGTCATCACCCTGCATCAGAGAGAAACCATGCTGGTTGCACTCGCCGGTCACTTTACCCTTCGGGTAATAGAACAGGACGGAACCGGAGCAGAAACCTTGCTTGATAATCCAAACGAGGGAGCCCTGATTACGGCAGACTGTCCGTATCAGCTGACAGATTTCACAGAAGAAACCGTAGTATTGCGACTGACGGCAGCAGAAAAGGAAATCAAGTATCTAGACCTGAAAGCCATCAATGACCAATATCAGCCGGAAATCAACAATGCCATTGCCCAGGTATTAGACAGCGGCTGGTATCTGCACGGCAAAGCCCTGAAGCAGTTTGAAGAAGAATACGCAGCATTCATCGGCTCAGAATACAGCATAGGATGCGGATGCGGACTGGATGCCCTAAAACTCATTCTCGTAGGCGAAATGGAACTGGGCAGACTGCAGAAGGGCGACGAGATTCTCGTGCCTGCCAATACCTACTATGCCACCATCCTTGCCATCACAAGCGTAGGACTGAAGCCTGTGCTCATTGATGCACGGCTGGACACCCTGCAGATAGATGAGCGACTCATCGAACAGCACATCACACCCCAGACCAAGGCGCTACTGACGGTCCATCTATACGGCAAGCTGTCTGTAACGCCCCTGATGCAGGAACTCTGCCGGAAACATCACTTATTGCTGTTTGAAGACAATGCGCAGGCTTTTGCCTGCCAGATGCTGGGAGAGAAAAACGAAGTCAACGGGGAAAGCATTCATACGGGCAATATCGGTGATGCAGCCGCTCACAGCTTCTATCCGGGCAAGAACCTGGGCGCATTGGGCGATGCAGGAGCCATCACCACCAACGACAGGAAGCTGGCAGAGGTCATCACTTCCCTCCGCGACTATGGCAGGGTGAGCAAATACGAATACAATTATCAGGGACTCAATTCGAGAATGGAAGAGCTCCAGGCTGCCGTGCTCTGCGTCAAGCTGAAGAATCCATACGGAGAGGCGAAAGACAGATTCCAGAAAGCCCAATACTATCTTTCCAAACTCGACAAAAAGATAGTAGAGCATTGCATTCCGCAAGAACTATATAAGGAGGAATCAGAAAATGTGGTGCATGTCTTCCCTTTCCTGACAGAAAAACGGGATGAACTGCGCGATTACCTTTCAGAGCATCGGGTGCAGACCGTGTGTCACTACCCTATTCCGCCTCATCAGCAGCCTTGCTATCCGGAATGGAACCATCTTTCGTTCCCTGCAACGGAACGGATAGCGCAGCAGGAAATCAGCCTTCCCTGCAATTCTACATTGAAGCAGGAAGAACTGGACAGAATCATCAACCTCATCAACCGTTTCTTCGAAGAGAGAGGAATTTAATTCTCCGAAGAAACGGCTGATGAAGCCTTTAGTTTTTCAAGAACCCTTGGGAAGTTCCTGAAACATTATAAATATTGCATCTTAACGCCCAGGGAAAGACCGAAGATGTCCCAGAAGTTGCCATTGCCATTACGTATGAAACGCATGGTATAGATATCATTGGTTCCCAACTCATAAAAGAACGTAATGCTCTTGATGCGCTTACGCATATTGTGCGGGATATTGTATCTGAAGCGCTCACCGAAGGCGATGTTAGGACGGATACGGGTAGAGAACGGATAATAGCCGTTTTCATACTTGGTAGGCTGCTTGGTCCAGAAATCATGTCCGAAGATGGTATTGAAATAGATGCTGCACTCCAACGGTTCAAACCACCATCCCTTACCGATATCACGGTGCCAGGGAATGAAATTCTCCTTGATCGTGAGTGTCAGTTTCGAATCGTCAGAATCAAAACGGGGAATATATCCGAGCATCACAAACGTCTCCCATTGGCGATGCTTGCCATAATCCCATCCGAGGCCCAGGGAAAACACACCCATATTACCACAAAACTGTATCGCTCCGTTGGTAGGAATCAGCAAATCCCATTGCTTGCGGTATTTGAGTACCCGCCTGTCATAACGCGAGAGTTCACCCTGCTCATTAACAACCAGTGTATCATGAACAATACTGTCATTCTTCATCTCGCCTTCAGCAGCAGAAGCCGAGACAACAGCACCCAGAAAGCATCCAGCCAGACATAAGCTTCTCTTCAAGGAAGAAAATCTCTTCACTGACGAAAAGGAGAAGTGTCTATTAATAATCGATAATCTCATAACGGTAGCCTTTTGGAGTAATGGTAAATATATAATACTGGTGCTTAGGAGCATTGCATATCTCATAATACATCGTGCCATCACCATACATATCGGTCTGCTTGGTATGATGTCCATGACCATAGAGACAGAACATCAGACCAGGGAACTGATGGGTATAATAGTTGAATACCTTAGCCACATTGTTATTAAACTGCTCTGAATAAGGAGCAGCATGCATACAGATAACGGTACGGTCGAAATCGGCAGAATCCGCCTTGCACTGTTCTTCCATAAAATCGAAGTTAGGTACAGGACGGGAATAGTCGTACTCAATGGCATTGGTATTGAGACATACGAACTTCACCCTGCCGGCGATAAAACTGAAATCCGGCTTGCCGAAAACCACCTCGTAAGTTTGGTTTCCGGTTCCCAGACAGTCATGATTGCCGAGCAATACCACAAACGGCATCTTCAGCTTCTGCAATCTGTCTCGGGTCCACTGAAATTCCTGCGTAGCTCCAAAGTCTGTGACATCTCCGCAGTGAAGTACGAAATCGATACTGTCCTTGCGCCTGTTGATATCATTCACTTCCTTTTTCAGATCGTCGAGCCACTGATGAGTATCGCTGATCATTGCAAAGCGGATGGTATCCTTATACTTGATGGCACTTTCTATCTTGGCGATATTGGCAGCATTCACGTTCTTGTCTCCATCCACATGAACATCGTATGGATGAACATCAAAAACGGTATCGCAGCCCGCCAGGAAGAGACAGCCAAAAGCTTCAGCAATCTGCGTAAAAATTTTCTTCATAAACAAGTATCTTCTAATTGTTCTATTCTTCCCTATAGATTATATCAGATGGAACTACTACTTCTTCTTCAGTCTGTTATAGAACTCCAGCAACTGCCCTTTGGAATACCCCATCTTCATCAACCGCTGCAAATCAGCATAGGCTTCATTCCTACGCTTCAGCAAGATGAGCAGGTCCAGATGATTCAGCACATAATCGGCATTATCAGCATCCAGCTCCATCGCCTTGGCATAATCATATTCCGCAGCTTCAAGCTGTCCCTTCTCCTTCTCCATTCCTCCACGTGCAGCATAGGCGATGGCATTGTCGGGATATTGCTCTATCAGCATATTAATGCCGTTATAAGCCTCGGTATAATGCTTGTCTTTCTGATTGAGAAGAGCGAGACCGAGCTGTGCCTGGAAATTACCAGGCACCAGAACCAGCAGATTCTGATAGTCTAAACGGGCGAAGTTGTATCTGCGCAGCTGTTCGTTGACATAGGCACGATAAAAGAGACCTGCGATATTGGTATTGTTGAGAAACAGCACCTTATCGAGATCGTCCTTGGCATATTGCCACTGCTTGAGCTGGATATTCCAGGCAGCCTTCTTAAGACGAAGGTCGATACTATCCGGATAATACGCCAGAACTTCCGTAGCCTGAGCAAGAGAATCTCTCAAAGCCTTCGCCTGGTCCTTGCTTAAGCTTTTAGATTCGTTCTGACTTTGAGCCGACATAGACAAAGCCCAAACTCCTAACAACATTGATATAATCATTTTCTTTTTCATGCTTGCAAAATTACAAATACTTTAGCAAACAACCAAGTAAAAAACTATTAAACTTAAATAGGTTTCCAGAAATAAACAAAAAAAAGGCAAATATGACAACTATCCATATAAAAAAACTACAATTACCAAAATAAAAAAGCCTTATGGAAGAAACGATTCCTCCATAAGGCCCTTGATATGATTATTCACATTTTATGCTTATGCTTTCTTGATCCAGTTGACAATCCACTCGCCAACCTCTGTTGTGCCATAGTGAGCACCACCCTCAACCTGAATTTCAGGTGTGCGGACATTGGCATCGAGAGAAGCATCTACTGCCTTGCGGATCAAGGCACCCTCCCCGTTCAAACCGAAGTGTTCGAGCAACATGGCTGCAGAAAGAATCTGAGCTACAGGGTTAGCCAGGTTCTTGCCAGCTGCCTGTGGCCATGAACCATGAACAGGCTCAAACAATGGGGTGTGCTCGCCCAATGAGCTAGATGGCTGCAAGCCCATAGAACCGGTGATGCAAGAGGTCTCATCGGTAAGGATGTCACCGAAGGTATTCTCTGTAACGATGACATCGAAGAATGTAGGCTCTGTCAACACACGCATAGAAGCGTTGTCGATGAACATATAGTCGGTGTTTACCTCAGGATACTGTGGCTCCATCTCCTTGGCAATCTGACGCCAGAGACGAGAAGATGCCAATACGTTTGCCTTATCTACTACTGTCAAGTGCTTGTTGCGCTTCATGGCAAACTCGAAAGCTACCTTCAGGATGCGCTCAATCTCAGGACGGGTATAGATATCTGTATCGTATGCCTTATCGTTATCCTGATACTTCTCACCGAAGTACATACCACCAGTCAACTCGCGGATGACTACGAAGTCAGCACCCTTCAGGAGCTCATCCTTCAATGGTGACTTGTGGAGCAGGCAATCGAATGTAGCCACTGGGCGTACATTGGCAAAGAGACCCAACTTCTTACGCATAGCGAGCAAACCCTGCTCTGGACGAACCTTGGCTGTAGGGTTGTTGTCGAAACGTGGGTCACCAACGGCAGCGAAGAGCACTGCGTCAGCATCCATACAAGTCTTGAAGGTCTCTTCTGGGAATGGATCACCTACCTCGTCGATAGCGTGAGCGCCGCAGATAGCCTCGTTGTAAGTAAACTCGTGGTTGAACTTCTCTGCAATGGCCTGCATTACTGCTACGCCCTGCTTCATAATCTCTGGTCCGATACCATCACCGGCGAGAACTGCAATGTTTAATTTCATCTTATCTGATTTTTTAATTGTTTTTATTCCATATCTAAATTTCGAGGCGATGCCGGCTGTTCATCGCTCTTATCTGCCTCATACATATTAAGCATTTTGAGCGTTGCCTTGATAGCTGCCTCCGTCTGGTCGGCATCCAAGCCGCGGGTGCGCCAGATGCGGTCGCCTTCACGCCAGGTAATGACGGTCTGAACGAGGGCATCGGTACGGCCACCAGGTGGAATGGTTACCTGATAGTTGTCGAGCGTAGGGAAGGTCTTGCCGAGCTTCACCTTGTAAATGTTGCGAAGAGCCTTTACGAAGGCATCATACTGACCATCGCCTGAACTCCTGTCTTCATACTCCTTACCCTCTATTTCTACCTTCACGCTAGCGATAGGCTTCAAACCATAGGAGGTAGACACCATGTAACTGACCAGTTTTACCTTATCCTCAGGTGTGCTATGCTTCAATACATCGCTCACGATGTATGGCAGGTCGTCCTGGGTTACCAGTTCCTTGCGGTCGCCGAGTTCGGTGATTCGCTTGGTCACAGCCTTGGTCTGCTCTGGAGTCAACTCCAATCCCAGCTCGTTGAGGTTCTGGATGATGTTCGCCTTACCGGAATTCTTACCCAATGCATACTCACGATGTCTTCCGAAACGCTCAGGCACCAGATCGTTGCAATAAAGCTTGTCCTTGTTATCACCATCGGCATGTACGCCAGCCACCTGGGTGAAGACGTTGTCTCCAACAACCGGTGTATTTGGAGCCACGGCAATACCGCTGTATCCTTCAACCAATCGGGAAATATCGTTCAGACGGTCTTCCTTGATATTGGTCTTTGCCTCGAACATATCCTTCAGAATCACCTGAACACTCGCCAATGGTGCATTGCCGCAGCGTTCGCCCAAACCATTCACGGTAACGTGAAGACCCTTGGCGCCACTCAACACGGCAGCCAGCGAGTTGCTCACCGCCAAATCGTAGTCATTATGGGCATGGAAGTCGAAGTGAGAGTTCGGATAACGGCGAACCATCTGGCGCATGTACTCCACACACTGCAATGGGTTCAGGATACCCAAAGTATCAGGAAGCAGGAAGCGCTTGATAGGCAACTTCACCAGCTCGTCCATCATCGTGAAGAGATAGTCACGACTGTCGCGCATTCCGCTCGACCAGTCCTCCAGGTAGAGATTTACGGTGAAATCCTTGCTCAAGGCATAGTCGATGGTCTGCTTGATATGAGCGAGATGCTCCTCAGGCGACATCTTGAGCTGCTGGGTGCAGTGCTTGTAGCTACCCTTCGTCAAGAGGTTGATGACGTGACCGCCGCATTCAGCAATCCAGTCTACGCTTTTGTTGTTATCCACGAATCCCAACACCTCAACGGAATCCAGCTTACCAATGGTCTTGGCATAACGGCAAATACGAGCGACAGCATCCTTTTCGCCTTCCGACACACGCGCTGAAGCCACCTCAATGCGATCAACATTGATGTCGTGCAACAGCATTCTTGCTATCATCAACTTCTCGTGAGGAAGGAAACTGACACCATTGGTCTGCTCGCCGTCACGCAGCGTGCAGTCCATGATCTCAATCTCCTTGATGCGGGAATTATCTCTCTTTGCGTTTACGTCCATAATTACTTGTTTTGAGCTTCCCAAGCCTCAACCTTGTCACGGTTCTGAACGAGGAAATCCACATCGTCCAAACCATTCTCCAGACAGTGCTTTTTATAGCCGTTGATTTCGAAGTGCTCGCTCTTGCCGGTAGCAAGATTGGTGACTGTCTGGTTAGGAAGATCTACCTTTACCTCTGTCTTGTGATCCTGGTCGATGCTCTCGAAGAGTTCCTTCAGGAATTCCTCGCTTACTACTACTGGCAATACGAGGTTGTTCAACTCGTTGTTCTTGTGGATATCAGCAAAGAAAGAGCTGATGACTACACGGAAGCCTGCACCTGCGATAGCCCAGGCAGCGTGCTCACGGGAAGAACCGGAACCGAAGTTCTTGCCAGCTACGAGGATGACACCACTGTAAGAAGGGTCATTCATCACGAAGTCTGGCTTTGGAGTTCCGTCGGCATTGTAGCGCCAGTCGCGGAAGAGGTTGTCGCCCATACCCTCTTTATCGATAGCCTTGAGGAAACGGGCTGGGATGATCTGGTCTGTATCTACATTCTCCAATGGAAGAGGAATGCAGCTTGATGTAATTACATTGAATTTCTGTTTCATAAGTGTACTTGTCAATTGTACATTATTAATTGTACATTATTAATTTAAAATTACATAAACTCTCTTGGGTCGGTAATCTTACCAGTGATAGCGGCAGCAGCTGCTACGTATGGGCTGGCAAGGATAGTGCGGGAACCAGGTCCCTGACGACCCTCGAAGTTACGGTTGGATGTACTTACAGAGTACTTGCCTGCAGGAATCTTATCATCGTTCATTGCCAAACAAGCAGAGCATCCAGGCTGACGGATTTCGAAGCCGGCTGCCTCTACAATCTTATCAATTCCCTCTTCACGTATTTGTTTATCAACCGACCAAGAACCTGGTACAAGCCAAGCTGTTACACCGTCTGCTTTCTTCTTTCCTTTAATCAATGAAGCGAAGGCACGGAAGTCTTCAATACGGCCGTTGGTACATGCGCCCAGGAATACATAATCGATAGGATGACCCTCGAGCTTCTCGCCTGGCTGGAAGCCCATGTAGTTGAGGCTCTTCTTGAAACCAGCCTGCTCTTCCTCAGGAATCTCATCGAGAGTTGGGATATTCTCTGTGATACCGATACCCATACCAGGATTGGTACCATAGGTGATGCGTGGTTCGATATCCTTTGCCTCGAAAGTCAACTCCTTGTCGAAGACAGCGTCATCGCCACTCTTCAAGGTCTTCCAGTAAGCCACAGCCTTGTCCCACTCTTCACCCTTAGGTGCATATTCACGACCCTTGATGTACTCGAATGTGGTCTCATCAGGAGCTACGAAACCACCACGGGCACCCATCTCGATAGAGAGGTTACAGAGGGTAAGACGACCTTCCATAGACATATCCTTCACTACATCGCCACTGTACTCAACGAAGTAACCGGTAGCACCTGAAGTAGTGAGCTGGCTCATCAGATAAAGAGCTACATCCTTAGCTGTAACACCCTTGCTGAGCTTGCCGTTGATGCTGATGCGCATAGACTTTGGCTTGCTCTGGAGAATACACTGTGAAGCCATCACCATCTCCACCTCAGAAGTACCGATACCGAAAGCTACGGCACCCATAGCACCATGAGTAGAAGTATGAGAGTCGCCGCAGACGATAGTCATACCAGGAAGAGAAAGACCCTTCTCAGGACCAACCACGTGGATGATACCATTGTCCTTGGTGTTCATGGCAAAGTGAGTTACGCCGAAATCAGCGGTGTTCTTTGCCAAGGTATCTACCTGCTTCTTTGAGATAGGATCCTCGATTGGCTTATCCTGATCGTGGGTTGGTGTATTGTGGTCAGGCATACAGAAAATCTGGTCTGGACGGAACATCTTGAGTCCGCGTGCTCGCATACCAGCGAATGCCTGAGGTGATGTTACTTCGTGACAGTAGAGACGGTCGATGTAAAGCTGTGTAGGACCGTCCGGAACAATCTGGACAACGTGCTTGTCCCAAATCTTGTCGAATAATGTATCCATAATATCCTGTTTGTTATATATTTATCTGAATTAATTTTCTCTTACCTTGAACTTGTTGATACAGTCGATGTAAGCCTCAACAGAAGCGGTTACGATATCGGTATCTGCACCGAAGCCATAATATACATGACCGTCGTATTCTACCTGCATGTGAACCTTACCCACATCGTCTGAACCCTTGTCAATCGCCTGGATAGTGAACTCCTTGAGATTCATCTCCTTGGTGATGACCTTCTTGAGGGCACGGATGGCAGCATCCACAGGACCATTGCCAGATGATGCAGCCTCGAACTTCTGACCTGCGATGTTCAAGCCGATGCTTGCCACGCTCTTCACGCCCTTGCCGGTAGTTACCTGCAACCAGTCGAGCTGTACGCCATGCTTATCGGCAGAATCAGCACCAGCGAGCATCAGTACATCCTCGTCGGTAACTTCCTTCTTCTTATCAGCCAACTGGAGGAACTTCTTGTAGATCTTGTCAAGCTTCTCCTCATCTTCGATGTTCACGCCGTTAACGTGGAGGCGATACTTCAAGGCTGCTCGACCAGAGCGGGCTGTCAATACGATAGCGTTATCATCCAATCCCACATCCTTAGGGTCGATGATTTCGTAAGTCTGAACATTCTTCAGCACGCCATCCTGGTGGATACCAGAAGAATGGGCGAAGGCATTGCGGCCCACGATAGCCTTGTTAGGCTGCACAGGCATGTTCATCAGACTGCTCACCATTCGGGACATCGGAACAATCTTGGTAGTATTGATATTGGTATCAATATCGATGTTCTTGTGGCACTTCAGGATCATGGCGATTTCCTCGAGCGATGTATTACCCGCACGCTCACCGATACCATTGATGGTCACCTCTACCTGGCGTGCACCATTCAATACACCCTGCAGGGTATTGGCAGTAGCCATACCAAGATCGTTGTGACAGTGGGTAGAGATGCATGCCTTCTCGATGCCATCCACATGCTCCATCAGATACTTGATCTTGTCGCCATATTCATCAGGCAGACAGTAACCGGTAGTGTCAGGAATGTTGACTACGGTAGCACCCGCCTTGATGACAGCCTCTACCACGCGAGCCAAATACTCATTGTCGGTACGGCCAGCATCCTCAGCGTAGAACTCTACCTCTTCCACGTACTTCTTGGCATACTTGACAGCAGCCACGGCACGCTCGATGATTTCTTCGCGGTTGGAATTGAACTTATATTTGATGTGGCTATCGCTGGTACCGATACCCGTATGGATTCTCTTGTGCTTGGCATACTGCAGCGCCTCGGCAGCACAGTCAATATCCTTCTCCACTGCACGTGTCAGCGCACAGATGGTAGGCCATGTCACAGCCTTGGAAATCTCCACCACCGAATTGAAGTCGCCCGGGCTAGAAATAGGGAAGCCCGCCTCAATGACATCAACGCCCAACTGCTCCAGCGCCTTAGCCACCTGAATTTTCTCAACTGTATTCAACTGGCATCCTGGAACCTGTTCGCCATCGCGAAGGGTTGTGTCGAAAATAAATAATCTGTCACTCATATCTCTTTATATTTTTAATACTCTATATTATAATATGAGAAAAAGCCTTTCTCACTCCCCGATACGGAAATGTAGAAAGGCTTTATATATCCAAACCGATGAACTATACGCACACCTTATCACTTCCGCCCACAGTCTGTAGTCGAAGTCGAATAATAATGCTTGTAATATTCAACGCTATTGCTCTCATATCTTTCTATTTTTTATGTTATATTTTTATCGCTTGCAAAGGTAATATATTTCTTTGATATACGCAAACAATTTATAACTTTTTTAATAGAAAATCTAACAAATTACTATTCTTCCTGCACTTTTCTCGCAAAAATGCGCTAAAATTGCGCCTTTATGCAGTAAAAAGCAGCAAAAAAGACCTGAATGGCTACGAATCCAAAACTAGAATGGCAACGGACCATTAGGAACAGGAGGAGGAGGCAACTGGCTGTCGTCACCTCCGGCATTCATCTTGGAGCCCATGATTTCGCCACCCTCCTGGATAGGAGCGAACGAAGTTTCAGGGTCCTGGAAGCGTGTAAACTCGCCACGGAAGTTCAGGAGCACATCACCCGTAGCACCCTTACGGTGCTTGGCGATGATGATCTGCGCCATGCCATGCAGGTCGTTTCCCTTTTCATCCTGATAGATGTGATAGTATTCCGGACGGTGAACGAAGAGTACCATATCGGCATCCTGCTCGATGGCTCCGGATTCACGGAGGTCGCTCAACTGAGGTCGCTTTCCTTCGAGACCTTCACGGTTCTCCACGTTACGTGAGAGCTGTGAGAGAGCCAGGACCGGGATATTCAGCTCCTTGGCAAGTCCCTTGAGCGAACGTGAGATGGTAGAAACCTCTTCCTGACGGCTACCGAACTTCATACCGTTGGCATTCATCAGCTGCAGGTAGTCAATCATGATCATTTTCACTCCCTTCTCTCTTACCAGTCTTCTAGCCTTGGTACGCAGTTCGAAAACCGAAAGACCCGGCGTATCATCAACATAAATAGGTGCCCCCGTCAGGTCACGGATTTTCTTATCCAGTCTCTCCCACTCGCTTGGATCGAGCTGACCGTTCAGTATCTTCTTACCAGAAATCTCACATACATTGGAGATAAGGCGGTTCACCAACTGAACGTTATTCATTTCAAGGGAGAAGAATCCGATAGGAATATGATAATCCACCGCCACGTTCTTGGCAATGCTGAGTGCGAAGGAAGTCTTACCCATGGCAGGACGTCCGGCGATGATGACGAGGTCGGAATCCTGCCATCCGGAAGTCATCTCGTCCATACCGTGATAACCGGTAGGAATACCAGTCAAACCTCCCTTGTTCTGCGCAGCCCGCTGCAAGATATCCACGGCATCCTTGATGACCGGATCAATCTGTGTATAATCCTGCTTCATGTTGTTCTGCGAAATCTGGAAGAGTTCACCCTCTGCCTGCTGCATCAGTTCATCCACGTCCACGCTCATGTCGAACGCCTTGGTCTCGATGCCACCGGCAAAATGAATGAGCTGTCTCTGCAGATATCTCTGCGCCAGGATTCTGGCATGCGACTCGATATGGGCAGCCGAAGCCACCTGGGAAGAAATCTCCATCAGATAGGCAGGTCCGCCTATTCTGTCCAGTTCGCCCATCTTCGCCAGCTCATCAGTGAGTGTCATGACATCCACCGGGCGCTCCTCCATATTCATGGTCTGGATAGCCTGGTAAATCTTCTGATGACGAGGCTCATAGAAGGAATCGGGTTTCAACACCTCGGATACCATGGAGAAGGCGTCCGAATCCACCATGAGGGCACCCAGCACCACTTTCTCCACATCTATCGCCTGCGGCTGAAGATGCGCATAATTATTATCTATCGGAGCTTGCTGCCCCTTTTTATTGTTACCTATATTATTATTCGCCATTATCTTTCATTTCATCATGTCTAAATTGATCCATCATTTTTTTCATACCTTGACGAATTTTTTGAGCCATCAATTCTTCCAAATAGATACGCATATTTTCATTTATTCCATGCGCAGACAACCATTTTCCCTGCTTTTCGTCAAATAACGGACCCTCCTGATGAGCCATGCTTCTAGCTTCATAGGCTCTCTGCCAAGACTTCATAGCCTTTTGCCGATCGTCACGAGCCCACCAAAGCATGCCGTCCACTTTATACAGTTCAAAGTCTACCATGAAGTCCATATTTAAGCAAGCAGACATGGCAGAAAAGAAAGTTGCCATTCCTTCCTTTGGATCGTCTGGGAAACTGTCCAACTTAAAGTTATCCCTTCTCAGATTCATCAATTTTTCCTTTCCTGACTTCAATATTTTCTCAATCTTTTCCAGGTTCTTCTGATCGTCACCGTCCATATAGAGAAGTGCTTCAGCCAGATTAGCAGTCGCAGTCAGGTTGTCCGGCTCGAGATAGGTAATCTCGTAAAACAGCTTGACGGCATCTTCATATCGTTCCATCAAGACATAGATCTTAGCCAGACGTTTCTTACACCATAAGAGCGCCTTCTCGTCATCTTTCTTGATTTCCATCAGATGAGTCAGGCAGTCCACAGCTTTCTGATAGGCGCTCACGTTCTCGTAGCTGGCAACCTTCTCGTAAAAGTCCACAGCCATTTCTACCAGCTGAAACTGTCCGGGCTCATTCTTCATCAGATAATCAATATGAGGATAAGCCAGAACAACATTCTCCTTAGCTTTGGATTTCACAGCAGCCCATGCCAGCAGATAATGACTCTCCACTGTGTCAGGATAATGATTACCCATCAGGTCGAAGATGAAATACTTATAATTACGCTTGAAGCAATATCTCGCCATCTTGTAGCGCAGCTCGTCGAATGCAGCATCCTTAAAGATAGGCAGCACAAGAGTAGTATACAGTTCGTCTTCAGCATCCATCTTGATGCTATTGTCATACGCCTTGCGCATCGGAGCGAGGTTAAAGAAACGGGAAAGATCCTGGATGTAATAGATCACTGCAGTATGTATTTTTTTCTTTTCCAAATACTTTTTCTCCTCTTCATTAAACCCTACGGCTTCATCTTCATCCATCGAGTTCAGATACTCTTCTGCTATCTCATCAGGAGCCATGTTCTCCAGCGCCTCTGTAAAGGATTTTTTCTCCTTTTCGAGCATCAGAAGCAGACTATAGCGGTCGCTGTCGCAGGCGGTACCATTCACAAGCAGCAGATGCAGGTTGCGTTCCTTGTCACCCGCCATCTCCTGAACGGAGAGATAAAGTGGAGACTCGAAATAGAACGGCATGAACCAGTTGTACATGGAATGGAAGAAGCCCAGTTTCTTGGTTTCTCTAAACTGCGTGAAATAGATGTCAGCACCATCCTCCAGCAATTCCACCGTCTCGTCGACATCACGACCGTCTTCCGGCTCATCCTCATCATCATCTTTCTGGATAAAAGAGAAGCTTGACTTCCCCTCCAAGTCAATATCTTCATGACTTAACTTGTCCGCCATATTATGGAACATGTTCTTCATCATCGCTTCGCTATCCTCCTTCATATCCTGGGAACGTAGCAGGATTTTGGAAATCAGGAGCAGCAGCTTCTTGCCTTCCTCATCCTCCTTCAGCGACTCGATATCCTTGGCGCACTCTTCTACCATAAAGCCTGGAACTTGACTGGAACACAAGGCCCAGCCCACCCATGCACGTACACGTACCTGCATGTCTTCGCTCTCCTTAGCCAGCTTGAAAAGGAACTTGAACTTCTTACGGTCAAAGAAGTAGAGGCAGGAAAGGGTTATGGCACTCACCATGAGCTGGGCTGTGACGGAATCGACGGCTCTGGAATGCAGCAGTTCCTGATACTCCTTCGCCTCGTCTTCATCCCACATAGGTGAGCTTGTGATATAAGAGAAGATGACATTGCGCAACTCGTTGAGACGTTTCTGTGTCTCAATCATCTGATCTATCTTCTTCTTTTTCGAACCTCCCTCGTCAAGAGAGAGCATAGCCACATCTGCCAAGGCAGAAACCAATTTCTCCTTCAGGTCGCTGAGATTTCCCAGCTTCTTACCTCTATTACGAAGGGCTGAAAGAGTGGAATCATTACTCAGCATGAGCAAATAATGGTATTTTTGAACAATCGTATACAAATGCTCGTAGGTATTGTACACAACACTGAAGTCTATCGGATGAGTTGCCGAGAAGGCATGCTTCCCCACTACATCCAGCTCATGCAATGACTCTCCCAGAAGCAGAGCCACCATCTTCTTCTCCTTCTCTGGCTGGGCTTCGAGTTCCGTATACATTTTCTCTACCAGAAAACGGAAAGACTTGAGGTCCCCAAAACCAGGTATCTTTCTCAACTTTTTAATGTCATTTTCTTCCATTTTTCTTGATTTTATAGATTAATGTTTAGCCACACGAGCTGCAGCCTCAAGGTCACGACGGCGAGGTTCCAATGCATGGTTGTATTTTATTTTAGGCAAGTTGCCAATTGTTTTCTCATCTACATGACAGTACTTACTGATAAGCTTGGAGTAATGCTTCACTCCCTTGGAGTTGATGCTGTCCACAGCTATATTGTAAGCCTGGATGAATTTCTGCAGCTGTTGCTTGCGTCCCGGCTGCTTCAGCGCCTTCTCGCGGAAGGCAAAAGCACCCAGGTTCAGGTTCTTGTCGCGGCTATCCATCAATACCACATGCCTGTCCATACGGGCTCTGGTTGCCTGAGGCTCCGGCAGGAGCATGGCATCCATCTCGTTGTTGAGAAGCATCTGGAGACGAAGATTCACATCGTTTATCTGCACACGATACACGTCATATTTCGGCTTGCCGCTGTCTACTGCCAGGTCGGCAAGATAGTCGGTAGCCGAATAGCGTGTCATGGCTATCATCTTATCGCTCAACTGCTTCAGGTCGGCAATACGGGCTTTTTTGTTCGTAATCAGCTGCCAGTAGGTATCTGTGGCGATAGGATAAGTGAGCGGAGTGCCCTTCCTTACCATTCGGGCTCCTCGGATCAGGTCGGTGATGGAACCCTCTACCCTGCCATTCATCAGGGCTGTATCACAGTCCATCTGTGCCGTATAATAGCGCAGATGAACATCCACTCCCTGCTTGCAGAAGAGGCTGTCTTCATAAGCTAGATATACGGGAAGGCAGTCCAGGGTGGGCATCACGCCCACCTTGAGCGCAGCCCGGTCGATACTGTCCATACGGGCACGTTCCTGCTTGCTCAGCCGCTGGCGTTCCTGCTGGGAATCGCTGCAACTGCACATTCCAAAAATAAAGCCACTCACCAACGTGATCCATAATAATCTCTTCATAACCTTCTGTTTTTTACTCCACATAAAGTACCAGTCCCTTCAGATACTCACCCTCCGGGTGATAGATATTGATAGGATGGTCGGCAGGCTGATGCAGCTGGTGCAGGATGCGCACCTTTCTGCCAGCCTGGGCTGCTGCCGTAAAGACGGCATTGCGGAAATTGTCCTTCGTCACCACCTGCGAGCAGCTGAATGTAAACAGGATACCGCCCTTCTTGATGCGCTGCAGTCCCTTCACGTTCAGACGGGTATATCCCTTCAGGGCATTATGCAGGGCTGCACGGTGCTTGGCAAAAGCTGGTGGATCCAGGATGATGAGGTCATACTGCTGGTCGTGGTCATCGAGATACTTGAATGCATCCTCGCAGATAGCCTGATGACGCGCATCGCCAGGAAAGTTCAGGGCGATGTTCTCATTGGTCAGTTCGATGGCCTTGGCACTACTGTCTACGGAATGGACTGCCTTGGCATCACCACGCATGGCATAGACAGAGAATCCGCCGGTATAGCAGAACATGTTGAGCACGCTCTTGCCCTTGGCATAATGCTCCAGCAGCGAACGGTTCTCGCGCTGGTCTACGAAGAAACCGGTCTTCTGACCGCGCAGCCAGTCGATATGGAACTTCAGTCCGTTCTCTACCGCCACGTCGTCGGCATCACCTCCCAGGATGAATCCGTTCTCCTGTCTGAGGTCAGCCTTGTATGGCAGGGTTGTCTCGCTCTTGTAGTAGATGTTCTGCAGTTCGTCTCCCATCACCTTCTTCAGTGCCTTGGCTATTTCCATACGGCATACGTGCATGCCCACGCTGTGAGCCTGCATCACGGCAGTAGGTCCGTAGCAGTCGATGACGAGTCCTGACAGGTTATCTCCTTCTCCATGCACCAGACGGTAAGTATTGTTCTCAGGATTCTCGGCGATACCCACAGCCACTCGCATCTTATATGCCGACTCCAGGCGTGAGCACCAGAATTCCTCATTGATTTCTACATCCTTGAAGGAAAGAACGCGCACGGCGATAGAACCGATCTGATAATGACCTACGGCGATGAAATCACCCCCACGTGTAATCACTCTAACGATTTCTCCTTCCTCGATGCCTTCATCCATCGCCTGGATGGCACCGGAGAAAATCCATGGATGAAATCTTTTGAGCGATTCCTCTTTACCTTTCTTCAAATATATGCTTTTATACATATTTATATATATTGATTAGTTACAATTCAAGTTTCGCGAGTTCAGGAGTTAAAGAAGTTAAAGGAGTTATCGCTCCCTACGGTCGCTGAGGAGTTAAGACAGTAGTCTTTTTGGCGTAGGTTTTAAGCTGCAAGACATACGTCTTAACTCCTTAACTTCCTTAACTCCTTTAACTTCCTGATATGTGAAAGTTCAGTTATTTATTTCCGAATTCTACAGTTCGTCGAGCTCATAATCTCCCTCCTGCTTCAGTCGGAGCAGTTCTTCATAGAGATTGATGCAGCACCAGGCATCCGTGGCAGCATACGCCATCTGCGAGTCCTTCAACTCGCTAGCCTCCCAGTTGCTCAACCGCTGTGCCTTGCTGATTTTCTGATGGAAGAGGTTGGCATAAAGCTTCTGCAGACTCATGTCCTGCAGTCCGAACTTCTTCGCCTCGTCCTGCAGTTCTATGAAATATCCCGGCTTGAACTCAGCCCTCTTATGCAGCTGCAGCAGGTCGTCATGCCATGACAATCCCACCTTGGGCACCGTCTTGTCTTCCAGGAACCGGATGATGGCAGGCGTAATGCCCGTCAGATGCAGACGGAAGAGATAGCAGGTATCACGGGTGCTCACCTGGAGCAGCGAAACCTGGAATCCCCTGCCCTTGCTGAACGAAGGACGGGTCTCCGTATCTACACCTAGAATGGGCTGGCTCAGGAGGAAATTTACGGCTTCTTCCGTGTCTTCAGCCTTGTCAATCAGTACGATTTTACCTGGGAAGAGAATCCTCGGCAAACTGTTTATTGATTTCTTATCGAATTTAGTGAAAATAATCCTCATTACTCATTTTATTCTTTACAATTTGCAAAATTAAAAAAAAAAACTGAGAAAAGAGCGGTTTTTTCATTTATTTTCGCTAATTTTGCAGATAAAATATTCAAAGACAAAAAAAATGGCTAAAAAAAGAACAGAATGCAAAGCTAAATCTTTTGGCGAAGCTATAGGTTTGCAATATATTTTTAACAATACTATCACCGACTTTTTCCTAGGGCTGGCGCTGATTGGTATTGCTATTGTCACCATCATCGCTATGGTTTCATTTCTCAACACGGGATATGCCGACCAGAGTATACTGGAGAATCTGAAAGCAGGCGAATGGACCAACAACGAGCAGCAGTTCCAGAACTACTGCGGCTCCCTGGGTGCCATCATCTCCTACTGGCTCATAGCCGTGAACTTCGGTTTCCCGGCATTCCTCCTGCCTTGCTACATCATCATGGCTGGCTTGCAGCTCATGAATGCATACAAGGTGAACCTCTGGAAATGGTTCTTCTGCCTGATGATTGTCATGATATGGTCGTCTGTCACTTTCGCCAAGTTCCTCACTCCTATCATGGGTGGACTCATCTTCAATCCCGGCGGAAAGCATGGACTCTTCGTGGTACAGAATCTGGAAAACGTAGTGGGGCCTCCGGGACTTACCGCCATCCTCCTCTTCGTGGCTATCGCCTTCCTCACCTATCTCACGTCTGAGACCATCACCATCATCAGAAAGGCGCTCAACCCTATCGGATATATATCTAATAAGGTGAAGTTCGAGATTACCAACCACGACAACAAGGCAGAAACCAACGCCATCGACGAGGCCTATGCGCATGCTGCCAAGGGGCAGGCCGAGGAACAGCCTGAGGAACAGGAAGAATACAAGGACGATGAGCAACCTACCGTCATCGACCTGGACGTAGCCCCTGACAAGACCTTCTCAGAGCCTGCAAGCCAGGAGAACGGGCAGGCTCAGACCGATGAAACGGCTGATGCTGCCGACAGTCAGGAGAATGCTGCTGAAGAGCAGACCGATGCAGAGACTGCCGGAAAACCACTTTCTTTCCTGGAACAGCAGCGTCAGCTGCGTGCGGCAAGAGCCAAACAGGAAGATGAGGAGACGAAGGCTGCTGCTGCCAGCGAGGCGCTCAACATGGATATCTCCGTGGCTGCCTCTGACGAAAAGGCATCGGGAAATACAGTCAGCAGTGCCGAGGTGCTCAATACGCCTATCAATCCGAAGGAACCGTTTACAAGATACAAATACCCTACCCTCAATCTCCTGAAGAAATATGAGGACGACGGCGTTTCCATCGACGAGGAGGAACAGCGCGCCAACAAGAACAGAATCATCGAGGTGCTCGGCAACTTCGGCGTACAGATCAAGACCATCCGTGCCACCGTGGGTCCTACCATCACCCTCTATGAGATTCAGCCTGCCGAGGGCGTCCGCATCTCCAAGATCAAGAACCTGGAAGATGATATCGCCCTGAGTCTTGCGGCGCTCGGCATCCGTATCATTGCTCCTATCCCTGGCAAGGGTACCATCGGTATCGAGGTGCCTAACGCCAACCCTAAGATTGTGAGCATGGAGAGCACACTGAACTCCAAGAAGTTCCAGGAAACCAAGATGGAGCTGCCTATCGCGCTGGGTAAGACGATTACAAACGAAGTGTTCATGGTAGACCTTGCCAAGATTCCTCACCTGCTCGTTGCCGGTGCTACGGGCCAGGGTAAGTCTGTGGGTCTGAATGCCATCATCACCTCCTTATTATATAAGAAGCACCCTAACGAGCTCAAGCTGGTGCTCATCGACCCTAAGAAGGTGGAGTTCAGCGTTTACTCGCGCATCACCAACAAGTTCATGGCGGCACTGGCTGACGAGGACGAGCCGATCATCACCGATGTAACCAAGGTAGTACGCACCCTCAACAGTCTCTGTGTCCTGATGGATAGCCGCTACGACCTGCTGAAGAAGGCGGGAGCCCGAAACATCAAGGAATACAACCAGAAGTATATCAACCATAAGCTGCGACTGACCGATGGACATGAGTACATGCCATACATCGTAGTCATCATAGATGAGTTTGGTGACCTGATCATGACCGCCGGCAAGGAAGTGGAGCTTCCTATCGCCCGCATCGCCCAGCTGGCACGTGCCGTGGGCATCCACATGATCATCGCCACTCAGCGCCCTACCACCAGCATCATCACCGGTAACATCAAGGCAAACTTCCCTGGCCGCGTAGCCTTCAAGGTGACGTCTGCCATCGACTCGAAGACCATTCTCGACCGCACCGGAGCCAACCAGCTGATAGGTCGTGGTGATATGCTTTATCTCAACGGTCAGGAGCCGGTACGTGTGCAGTGTGCCTTTGTTGATACGCCTGAGATTGAGCGCATCAACGAGTTTATCCAGGAGCAGCCTGGTCCTATTGAGCCAATGGAACTGCCAGAGCCAGCCAACAACGAGGGTGGTCCTTCCGGCGGCACAGTGGACACCAAGAATCTGGATCCGTTCTTCGAGGAGGCAGCCCATGCCATCGTCCTCTCCCAGCAGGGTTCTACCAGCATGATCCAGCGCCGATTCAGCATCGGCTACAACCGTGCCGGACGCCTGATGGACCAGATGGAGGAAGCCGGCATCGTAGGTGCAGCCCAGGGAAGCAAGCCGCGTGAAGTGCTGATACAGGATGAGAATCAGCTCAACAACCTCCTGCTCCAGCTCAGAAACTCATAAAATCATTAAACCTTGAAGCCGTAGAAGCGTCTAATCATCTGAAGGTCGCTTTTACGGCTTCATATACAATTAACATACATCATAAACAGTAAGGATATGAAAAAATTTCTAGCTATCGCTTTCGTAGCGATGATGAGCCTGGGCACTATGGCACAGACCGCCCAGCAGGTACTCAACAAGACAGCTGCCATCGTGGGCAACAAGAAGGGCGCCAGCGCCAGCTTCAAGTTGTCAAGCCCTAAATATGGTTCCACCAGCGGTTCTATTGCCATCAAGGGCAATAAGTTCAACGCCCGCACGCCGCAGGCTATCGTATGGTATAACGGAAAGACACAGTGGTCGTACATGAAGAAGACCAACGAGGTGAACGTCACCAACCCTACCCAGGCACAGCAGATGTCGATGAATCCATATACCTTCATCAATATCTACAAGACAGGCTACAAGAGCACCCTCAAGACCGTGGGCGGCAACTACCAGGTTCACCTCGTAGCCAACAACCAGAAGCGCACCGTGGCAGAGATGTACATCACCATCAACAAGAAGACCCACGTGCCTTCGCAGGTGAAGATGCGCCAGGGCTCTACCTGGAGCACCATCAATATCTATGGCTTCAAGGCGAAGAACATCGCCAACAGTGCCTTCACCTTCAACAGCAAGGAATTCCCTAATGCAGAGGTCATCGATTTAAGATAATTTGAAAGGGCAGAAGCTCCTAGCCCAGGGCAGCGCCCTGGGTTTAAAATTCAATCAGAAACGACGCCCTGTAAGAGCAAAAGCTTTAAAATAAATAATTAAACTCCACACTAACATGAAAGATCTTTCGACAATCCTCAAGCAGTTCGACATCAAGGGAACTGTAAGTGAAGTGAAACCCCTCGGTAACGGACTCATCAATGACACCTACAAGGTGACAACCCAGGAAGAAGATGCACCCGACTACGTTCTGCAGCGCATCAACAACGCCATCTTCACCGATGTTGACCTCCTGCAGCGCAACATCGAGGAAGTGACCACCCACATCCGGCAGCAGCTCGAAGCAAAGGGCGCTGACGATATCGACCGCAAGGTACTCACCTTCGTCAAGGCACACGACGGCAAGACCTATGTCAAGGACCAGGACCAGCAGTACTGGCGCATCTCCGTCTTCATCCCTCGTGCCATCACCCAGGAAGCTGTCAACCCGGAAAGTTCCTACTACGCCGGCAAGACCTTCGGCGAGTTCGAGGCACAGCTCACCGACATCACCGACCGCCTCGGCGAAACCATCCCTGATTTCCACAACATGGAACTGCGCCGCGACCAGCTGCGCCAGGCTGTAAAGGAAGACCGTGCCGGACGCGCAGCGGGCGTGAAGGATTTCATCGCAGAGATAGAGAGCTATATGGACGAGATGTGTCTCTGCCTGCGCCTCTTCCGTGAAGGAAAGCTGCAAAAGCACGTCTGCCACTGCGATACAAAGGTGAACAACATGATGTTTGATGAGGAGGGCCGCGTATTGTGCGTCATCGACCTCGATACAGTAATGCCATCCCTCTTCGTGAGCGATTATGGTGATTTCCTCCGTACGGCAGCCAATACCATCGCCGAGGATTCTCCTGAGTTCGGGAAGATAGATTTCCGCATGGACATCTTCGAATCCTTCACCCGTGGCTACGTGGAGTCAGCATCAGCCTTCCTCTCCCCTCTTGAGATTTCCCTCCTGCCTCATGCAGCCGAGCTCTTCCCATACATGCAGGCAGTGCGCTTCCTCTGGGATTACCTCAACGGCGACCACTACTGGAAGTGCAAATATCCTGAGCACAACCTGGTTAGAGCCCAGAACCAGTGGCACCTCTTCCTCAAGGCAAAGGAACATGAGGCTGAAATGAAGGCTTTCATCGAAAAACTCCAGGAAAAACAGTAAAATCGACCCCCGGAAAAGTAAAAATTCAATTAATTCTGTAAAAAGTCCTAAAATTATTTGGATTTTTTACAGAATTATTTTGTTATTAAAAATAAATATATTACCTTTGCACTCAGAAAAATCAACAACAGTAATAAATAAAAAGCATGAAGAAGAAAGAAGCTTACACTAGGTTGGTGGAGAGTGGCGTTCGTCCTTCGGTACAGAGACTAGCCATCATGGATTACCTGATTAAGCATCCTACCCACCCAACAATCGACGATGTGTTCCAGGCTCTTTGCGAGGAGCTTCCAACGTTGAGTCGTACCACAGTTTATAATACACTAAGAATGTTGAGTGAGAAGCAAGCTGCCCAGATGATTACTATCGACGACCATCGTGTATGCTATGATGGCAATACCGACAGTCATGTCCATTTCTTCTGCAAGCAATGTGGTAAGATCATCGACCTCTTCGACGAGGAGGCACCATCACTGAAAAGCGACAAGGTGATCAATGGCAACATCGTACAGGAAGAGCAGCTCTACTATAAGGGCATCTGCGCTGAATGTGCCAAGAAGTTGAATTAACTCATATTATATACAATAACATTTAAAACATTAACATTATGAAGAAGAAGTTTATTTGCACCGTTTGCGGTTACATCTACGAGGGAACAGAGGCACCAGAGAAGTGCCCTATCTGCAAGGCTCCAGCCAGCAAGTTCAAGGAGATGGAGGATGCAGTGGATGAGGATTTGACATTCGCTACAGTTCACGTTCTCGGTCAGGCATATAAGGATGGCGTCAATGAGGAGGTCATCAAGGGTTTGAAGGATCACTTCGCAGGTGAGTGCGGCGAGGTGGGTATGTATCTTGCCATGGCTCGCCAGGCTGACCGTGAGGGTTATCCAGAGATTGCAGAGGCTTACAAGCGTTATGCTTTCGAGGAGGCTGACCACGCATCTCGTTTTGCTGAGTTACTGGGTGAGGTTCTGGGTGATACAAAGAGCAATCTCGAGGCTCGTATCGCTGCTGAGAAGGGTGCATGCGAGGATAAGTTCCGCATTGCCAAGCTCGCTAAGGAGCAGGGTTCTGATGCCATCCACGATACAGTTCACGAAATGGCTAAGGACGAGGCTCGCCACTGCGCTGGCTTCGCTGGTCTCTACAAGAGATATTTCAAGTAAAAGCACCTCCCGTTTTTCATGGGAAATATTGCCCAGGGCAGATTCTTTCTGCTCTGGGCTTTTTTTCATCACCCCACAGATTATTTTTTTCTCACGGATTATTTTTTTAAGTCCCACTGATTGTTTTTTTTAAGTCCCACTGATTTCACAGATTTACACAGATTTTATTATCCCATTACTGAATCTACTTTAAAAAGTCAATACTGCGTTAAATTAATATTTAATCGTCTGTAAATCAATAACTTATATTAA
>ERZ773248.277-NODE-277-length-73743-cov-4.780792_pt1 | contig 73743 bp, 68 predicted proteins | sample MGYA00580518_ERZ773248 | MGnify/ENA primary metagenome ERZ773248 (study PRJEB29015, sample SAMEA2737762) | human gut metagenome | biome: human gut; feature: human-associated habitat; material: faeces | place: China | collected 2012 ...
TGATTTATCTAAAAAAGATTTTATTTATTTTCTTGACATTTTACCGAATGACTTTTTCTATTTTTTCAAATCCAAGACTTAAATCATCTATAATATCATCAATGTGTTCTGTACCAATTGATAAACGAATTGTTGTTGGCGTAATTCCTACTGATAATAACTCCTCTTGACTCAATTGAGAATGAGTTGTAGAAGCTGGATGAATAACAAGTGACTTTGAATCTGCAACATTAGCAAGTAATGAAAACAAATGAAGTGACTCTGTAAATTGTTTAGCTTGCTGTTCAGTTCCATTAAGTTCAAATGTAAATATAGAACCGCCACCACTTGGATAATATTGATTATATAAACGAAGTTGTGTCCCTGTTGATAATGATGGATGATTTACCTTTTTCACAAGTGGATGATTTTTAAGATGCTCAACAACCTTCAATGCATTTTCAACATGTCTTTCCACTCTTAATGATAATGTTTCAAGACCTTGCAACAACAAAAATGAATGAAAAGGTGAAAGACATGCACCCTGGTCTCTCATTAAGGTTGTACGTATTTTCATAATATATGCAATATTTCCACAAGCTTTACTAAAAACAATACCATGATATGATGGATTCGGTTGTGTCAATCCAGGAAATTTATCATTCTGCGTCCAGTCAAAATGACCACCATCAATGATAACACCGCCCATAACCGTTCCATGTCCACCAATAAATTTTGTAGCTGAATGGACAACAATATCTGCTCCATGTTCCAATGGTCTCAATAAATATGGTGTTGCAAATGTATTATCCACAATAACTGGAATTCCATGCTGATGTGCAATATCAGCTATTTTCTCCAAATCTGCAATATCACAATTAGGATTTCCTAACGATTCTAAATAAATTAATTTTGTATTATTTTGGATTGCTTTCTCAAATTGATCTATAGACTGACTATCTACAAAAGTCGTCGTAATTCCTGCTTCTTTTAACGTATTTGCAAATAAATTATACGTTCCCCCATACAAAGATTGCGATGCAACAATATGATCTCCAACTGTTGCAATATTTCTTACAGCATAATCAATAGCTGCTGAACCAGAAGCTGTTGCTAAAGCAGCAATCCCACCTTCCAAAGCTGCAATCCTTTGTTCAAAAACATCATTGGTAGGATTCATCAATCGTGTATAAATATTACCCTCTTCAACTAGTGCAAATCTATTTGCTGCTTGTTGACTATTCTCAAATACATACGATGTTGTTGCATAAATAGGTACAGCCCTTGCCCCTGTTGCTGTATCAACTTTTTCCTGTCCTACATGAAGTTGTAAAGTCTCAAATCTTAATTGTTTTGCCATCATTATATTCCCCTCTTTTTTAATTACCTATATTATCAATAGGTTTATAGGTATTATAGCACTTCATACCTATCTATTCAATAGGTATTACAAAAAAAAGAAAAAGATTCCTAAGAACCTTTTAAATACTATAGTCATTCCCGTCAATTGATGAATTCATTAAATCTGCAAGTGTTATCCCTTCAAAATACTCATCAATCATTTGATCAAGTTTTTGCCACATCGGTAAAGTTTTACATAACTGAGAACGTTCACATGTATTTGGTGAACATTCCAAACACGCAACTGGTGCCAAACTCCCTTCAGTCAATTTAAGAATACTTCCAACTGTATATGTATGAGGATCACGAACAAGTCTATATCCTCCTCCTTTTCCCCTTAAACCTTGTACAAAACGCGCTTGAACTAATATTTTTATAATAATTTCTAAATATTTTTCTGATATGTTTTGACGTTGAGCAATTTCTCTTAATGGTAAATATACTTCACAATCATGTTCTGCTAAGTCCAACATAATTCTCAATGCATAACGTCCCTTTGTTGAAATCATCATTGTTTTCACCTCAAACCTATTATACAACAGGGGTTATAAAAAACAAGTAAAACTAATGAGAGCTAACTTTCTCTTTTCTCCATTCTTTACATTTTTGAAGTCTTGGTGCTGGATCAAATCCCATATCTTTTCCCATTTCAGCACACATTTTACATGGAAATTCGTCACATTCTCCACAATGATGAAGTTGTTTACTTTCACAACATGATTTCACTCCGCACTGACCACCCCAAAATGGGAGTTCCATATGGATACATCCTGTACAATGAACACTTTCTTTTCGTTCACACTCATCACAACAAATACCACACCTTGATTGATACATTTTATTCTCCTCCTAATTCTTGCATTTTTTCTAATGATTCCTCATTTTCAATTTCTTGTTTAAATTCTATACACCATTTTTGTAAAGAATCTAGAACCATTATTTGTTGTTTCATAATCGTTCGCCCAACAAGCGGAATATTTTTCTTTTGCTGTCTTGTTATAGTTATGAAAGATAATGATTCTTCAATATTCTTTTGAATATTTTCAACATATTGCAAAGCTTCTCCTTTAGAAACCTTATTTAAACCTACAATAACAGCATTAAAGTCAAATAAAACCTGAAAACTTTTCTTAGAAAATTCTTCCATCATAATATCGAAATATTCTAAACCTTTCTGCGTTATTTTATAAATTGCTTTTTCAGGATTTTTTCCATTCTTAATAATCTTTTTTTTTAAATAACCACTTTCCTCTAAAACAATCATTCTTTTATAGATAGATGGTGTACTAATTTTAACCCAATAAGATAAATTCCGATATTCTATATGCTTTTGAATATCATAAGCACTTCTTGATTGATCATGAACCAATCCTAATAATACTAAATCTACAGTTGATGCCATAGCAGCCCTCCTATACTATATAGTATACTACTATAACATATATTAATCAATAATATATAAAAATTATATAAGATAAACGTATAGACATCCTTAATACTTATTTACGCATAAAGAAAAGGAACTTTCTTTTTTTAGAAAATTCCTATCAATATCATTAAATAAAGATATTACTAATTATCTATCTTGTTTTTTTATGTAACATATAAATTCCTATGCTGACACTTAATAAAATAACAGTTCCCCATATTTCTATAGCAGTAACATCACCAGTATTTACATCTTGAATTATTTGATTTTAATCTTTAGATTAATTATCTTTATGATTGTTATCAGATAAATCATCTTTTACATGGTCATTATTTAATGAATCATTATTATCAGGATCCAGATTAATAATTGGACTACGTAAAACACGTACTTGACACTTTCCATTTAATTTTTGATTCCATTGATCAATAACTTCATATTCGAGAACATAAATCCCTTCTTGATGGGAATTCAAAGTTCCAATAAAAGTCACATTATTAATTTTATTTCCATCTTCATCTTCAAAAACAAAATATCCTTTTGGATTAAAAAGTGTATCTATTGGTATCTCTACATTATCAGATCCTACTAAAGTTGGTAAAGAACAAACTCTTACCTGACATTGCCCACTCATCTGACCACCCCACTGGTCTGTCACTTGATATGTTAAATGATATATGCCTGCTTTCCTTGTATCTACTTTCCCTTTAAAAATAACATTATCTATCTTATTGCCATCAGCATCCTTAAATATAAATTGATCCTTCCAATTTAATTGATCATTTTGTGGAATGACAATAGAATCTACTTCTACAACTGGTAAAGCCTTATAAATAACTTCAATAATTTTATCACCAGTAATATCTGATTCATCATAATTCCATATCCCTGTATATCCATCTCTTACTGGAATATTAGGGAAAACAAAATCTTCTCCTTCAACATAATATTTTGTTTCCAAAATATTTCCATCACACATAAAAGTAATCTTATGTGTTTTTTTAACAATTAAATCAACTTCTCCACCAATAACAGTTGCAGGGTTATCTTCAATAATATTATAAGAATATTTAATTTTTGATGGAAATGAACGCATCGTAGATTTGACTTTCCATAATCCATGACCTAAATTTTCAAAGTCATCACCCTCTACTTGAATTCTCTCTGCTTCTTTAAATCCTTGTGTTGCAAAATCAACATATTCTCCATCACTTGTACAATATAAAGCAATCCCTATATTCTGATTTCCAAAAGCCCAATATTTTGATGCTGGAGTTCCACATGTTATAAGATTATTTGGATTTTCAAAAGTCACATCAATAAGCTGACAGTTCGTAAAAGTCGAATTACCAATAACTTGGACACTACTAGGAATAATTAATTTTTGTAATGCAGTATAACTAAAAGCAGCACTTTGTATAACTGTTACTGTGTTTGGTATTGTAATTTCTCTCAATTTATTACATTCATAAAATGTTTGTGCATCAATTGTTGTTGCTCCTTTTGACCATACAACAGTTTCTAAAGATTTACAATAATTAAAAGCTTGCTTACCAATACTAGTCACATTATCAGGAATAACTAATGTTTGAATATTACATCTGGAAAAAGCTTTATCACCTATAAATTTTACACTTTCTGGAATATTTAAATTTTTTAGACTATTCCATCCTTGAAACCCCCAATTCGATATTGTTTCAACACTTGAAGGAATCTCAAGTTCTAAACAACTCGTAAGCCCATTAAATGCATATTCAGGGATTTCTTTCAATTTGTTAGGAATATGTAATTTTTGTACACTTGTACAATTTGCAAAAGCATACTTACCGATTTTCTCAATACTATCTGGTAAATTTAATTCTTTTAAACTGATATTATCACGGAATGTATATTCACCTATTTCAGTGACGCTATTTGGAATAACAACACTTTCAAGATTCTGACAATTATCAAATGCATAATTTCCAATGGCTGGTATACCATCCATAATTTTAACACTTTTTAAATACTGATTATTACTAAATGCATTGCGCGTGATAAATTTAATTTTGACACCATCAATAGTTGAAGGAATAACAATATCAGTAATTGTTGATTGATCAACAGTACTTTTAAATCCTAGAAGTGTTCCAAATGTATTTACATTAAAATAACAGACAGTTAATAAGTGACAGCTTTATAATGGGATCACTAGATGAATTCGTACCAGAAGATCATCTCGTCAGACAACTTGATGAGTTCATTAGCTGGGATTTTATTTATGATATATGTGATCCCTTATATTCTGATATAGGAACATCTAGAGTTGATCCCGTTGTTTTATTTAAACTTATGTTTATTAATATCATATTCGGATATCATTCCATGAGAAGAACATGTGAGGAAGTTAAGGTCAATATAGCCTATAGATAGTTTCTAGGATTAAGCTTTGATGAAAAAGTTCCTGATCATTCCACATTCTCACAAAACTATATAAGGAAGTTCAAGAAAAATAATACAGCGATTCAGATATTTGAATACTTCATCAGGACACTTATAGAAAATGATGTCGTAGACCCAAGCATTGTGTTTATAGATGGCACACATCTTAAGGCAAATGCGAATAAGAATAAGTCAGTCAATAAGGAAGTAGAAATAGCAGCGAAAAGATATCAAAAGGAATTGGATGAAGAAATAGATAGAGATAGAGCGGAGCATCATAAGAAGGAAATAAAACGTAAAAAAAAAGAAACACACGACACAAAGGAAATCAAGGTAAGCACAAGCGATCCTGATTGTGGATATTTTCATAAAGGAGAAAAAGAGAAATGTTTTGCCTATAATGTGAATGTAGGATGTGATAGACATGGATATATATTAGGGATGAGCATAGACTCAGGTAATGTTCATGATAGTGTAGCCTTTTATCATTTAAATCTTGATTATGCATATAGAGAACAAATAGAGACAATGGTACTAGATGCAGGATATTCAACTGCACCAATATGTCATAGTGTACATAGCGAAGGAAAAGAAATCATCGTTCCGAGGAAAAGGGCTGCATCAAAAGGAAAAGGATATTATAAGAAATGGCAGTATGAATATAATCAAGAAGAAGATATATATGTCTGTCCATTGGGATGCATACTAAGATACAGTACAACAAATAAAGATGGAAGGAAACAATACAAATCAAATGAAAAACAGTGTAAAAGCTGTCCACATCTGAAAAAATGCACACAGTCAAGGAATTGTACAAAAGTGATAGAAAGACATGTATGGCAAGAGGATTTAGAAGAAAGCATAAAGCTACAAAAGAGTCAAGAAGGAAAAAGAATATATGATCAAAGAAAGCAAACAGTAGAGAGGGAGTTTGGAGATGGAAAAAGAAGACATGGATTAGATTATACATTATATAGAGGACACGAAAGAGTGTACGATCATACACTCCTAACATTTACAGGAATGAATATGAAAAAGTTATGCACATATTATAAAAAACAGAAGGAAAAGTACGCCAAAAAAAAGAGTTTTGGACATCAAAACGAAGAAGTAAAGAGAATAAAAGGACAGAAATAAGGACAGGATAGTCCGATTTTTTTAATATGGAAGAAAAAACAACCAAAAAACATGAAAGCATAAAAAAGATATTTAAATTTTAACGGGGTATACCCCTTACTCCTCAATTTAGCGGGGAGTGTCTTTTTTTTACTCTAAAATTTGTGGGGTGTATATTCATGTCACTTCCTCCCCGCTAAAAAAAGAGTCCTTTCATATGTTATCATTTGTTTGCGAAAACAATCTTAACTATGAAAGGAGAGTGCTTAACTCATGGATTATGATACTATAAACTTATTTGGTTTACAACCTACTGATGTTCAAAATCTATCTATTACTAGAGAAAATGATTTGATCATTATTTCTATTACTCTTACTCAAAAAATTGAAGTCTGTCCTATATGCGGTAGTCTTCATTCTCATGTCAAAGATTATAAACTTAGAAAAATATCTCATTCTCTCTTTAATATGAATAAATCTGTCATTTATTACAGATGCAGAAGATTTAAATGTATTGATTGTGGTAAAACATTTGTTGAATCTAACCCTTTTTCTTCTCGTAAACAAAGAATTTCTAATGCTACCATTCTCGTTGTCCTCAAAGATTGTAAAAGGCTTAATTATACTTTCTCTTCGATTGCTGAAAAAAATCATATATCTCCTTCCACTGTTATCAATATCTTCGATCAATATGTTGATATGAAACCTGCTCATCTTCCTAGAGTTTTATCTATTGATGAATTTTATTTGGGTACTTTCAAAAATAAATTTGCTTGTATTTTCATCGATTGGGAATCCGCTCAAATCATTGACATTTATCCAAGCAGAAAGAAATATGACCTTTATTCATATATGCAATATATTGATAAAAAGGACTTTGAAAATGTTCAATATGTCAGTATTGATATGAATACAACTTATAGAGATTTTGCTTATCATCATTTTAAAAATATCGTTGTCATGGTTGATTCTTTTCATGTCGTTAAAAACATCAATGATGCTCTTAAAAATTTAAGAATACATATCATGTATAAGTATGATAAAGATAGTGTTGAATATTATCTTCTTATGATGAGAAAAGGTGATATTGAAGATAACTTACCTAAATTTAATAAGAAAATTGGATATATGATCAACAAACCTCAAATATTGTCATTGATACTTGATATAGATCCTTTACTAAAAAAAGCTTATCTTTGGAAAGAAAATTATTTAGACTTCAATGAGGATTATACATTTGATACTGCTTCTATAAGATATGATGAATTATATAATGAACTTAAACAAATGCGTATCAACGAATTCAAAGATGTCATAAGTTTTCTTGAAAATTGGAAAACAGAAATATTAAACTCATTTATCTACATAGATGAAAGAAGAATATCAAATGGTCCTATTGAATCTATCAACGGAAGAATAAAAGTACTTATGAAAACATCATTAAAATATAAAAATTTTGAAAGATTAAGAAACAGGATCATGTTTTGCATCAATAAAAATTCACTACCATTAATGACAAATGAAAAAAACTCACATAAAGTAGAAGGCAAAAAAAGAGGAAAGTATAAAAAAAATAAATAACCAAAAAAAGAATTGTTTTCGCACAATAAAAGGTATCTAAGACCCCGCTAGATTTTAGACACCTTTTTTCAACTATAAATAAAGTGGGGAGTTAATACTCCCCGCTAAATTATAGAGTCTTATTTTGACAAACCCCGCCAAAATTTAGAGACCCCATAAAAAAGACCATCAATAAACAGACTTGTTTGTCAACAGTCTGAAGAGGAACCATGACATTAGTCATGGTTCCTCTTTATAATTCAAATCATTTTCTTTTTAATATTTTTAATTTACTTTTTTTAGATTCATAATAGCTGAATTAATAAGTTGTGTTGCTTTATTAACTTCAGATTGTGTAGGATATTTTGAATCTAATATAGCTTGTGCTTCTGTAATTGCTTTATTTAAGTTTGCTATTGAATGTGCTGTATAGACATTTGTTTGACTCAGCAATTCTTTTGCTTCTTTCAATCTAGGAGCAACTTGAGAATCAGTTAAAATTTCTTCAAAAGTTATAGATATCTCAATAGAACTTCTACCACTCTCTTTTGCATATTTAGCTGAATATGTTTTCCCTTCATTAACTGTTAATGATTCATCAGCCCATTGATATCCTTTTGGTAATTCTACATCACTTAAGCGAGAATTTTTAAATGCAGTCATTCCTTTTTTACCATATAAATTCATAGCACTTAGATCATCTTTATTGAAAACCATTAATGTTGCAACCTGTCTATTTATTTTATGTGTTGGTGTCACTTTACCACTAAACACAGCATTTTTTGGATAAGCAGTATAATAAATATTATAAACGCCTGGCTTTAATGATTTTAAGTTTTCAATATCATCAACACCTTCACATCTTAAGAATGCTCCTGATGTTTTATAATCACCAGAATTATTATACATATATTCATCCTCTATTGAATAATCAACAACATAATCTTTATCCCCAGCATTTGTAACTGTTATTCCTTCTGTCAAGTCAGGTGTTTCACCCTCCATCATAGAAATATTTTTAATTCCTTTCATAACTGGACTATCACTATAATAATCATCAGAAGATGCTTTTTGTTCATCGTTTTGATAATAACGTACCCAGTCAATCACAAATTCAGTGTTATCATCAGCTAAATGATCACCTGCATTTTTTGCCCAGTTACCACCTGTTGCTAAATTCATCTGGATATATTGTGGTTTATTAAAGCATGCTTGTAAAGCTCTAATTCGTGCATCACTTTGATCATATTCTATTGTGCTGTAAATTTCACCATCTAAATACCATTCTATTCTATCTTCTGACCAATTAATTCCAAATATATGATACTCATCATTAAAGTCATCATCCATACCAATAGAACGTCCTAATGCATATGGTGAATAACTTCCATCTTTATCTGCATCTCCATTTGCATAATAGAAATGTGGTGTTGCATAAACAACTTTATTACTTTGATTTTCTTCATTTGTTTCATCAGTTCTAATTGTTCCACCAATCATTTCCATAATATCAATTTCGCCACAAGCTGGCCATCCATAACCTTGACGACTTGAGATATCACCATCTAAATTGAAATCAGCACCTAATGTCCAGAATGCAGGGAATGCTCCCTTACCTTTTGGTAATTTAGCTTTCATTTCAATACGTCCATATAAAAATTCTTTTTTACCTGCAGTTCTCACACTACCAGAATCATATTTTACTGTTCTAGGGTTTTGTCGAGTTGGATTTAAATATTGATCTTCTGTTTTTCGATCTGTAACTTTTAAAACAAGATTACCATCTTTAATAAAGACATTGTCTTGACTATCTGTATAATGCTGTTGCTCATTACCACGAATTCTCCCTAATTCATAGCCCCAAATATCTTGATTTAATTCTTGACCAGTAAAATCATCTTCCCATACATAATTATATTCTGCCCCATTATCAATTTGGACTAATGTGACATTATCAATATCAACAACTGTATCTCTACCAACAGCATTTGTTTCAGTCCACTTTAAAATACCAACTGATACATCATATTGATCATTAGCAGTAAATTCAAGTGTTTCTTTATGCCAATTCCCATCTGTATATTGAAGTTTCTTTTCAGCAATTTGACCACGATTTGTTTCAACTGTTTTTTTAGTACTGTATGATGAATTTTTAACTGTCAAGAATGCTCCATCTAAAGTACTCGGATCACCATTACAAGTTAACCTAACATCTGCAGTTAATCTGTATTTTCTTCCTGGTTTAACATTAGCATATTGGAGAACAAATCCATCTGTTACCTCTTTACGCAATCTTCCAAAACGATTTCCATTTTCTGATACGATATGATTTTTATAATCTTCTTTAGTTTGCCAAACAGAATTTGTCTTTTCAAAATCTCCACTACTCAATAAACTTAATGAAGTGAATTCATCTGCTATTTGACTTGTCTGAGCATTGACATTGTTAATGAAAGAAGAACCCTGTGTTAATATTGTTGTCATCAATGTAACCACTAATGCAGTTTTTCCTATTTTTGTTATATGTTTATTCATATATGGCTCCTTTCTATTTTGTCTCTTCTTTTTTCATATTGATAACGAAATACACAACAGCTACAATCCCCATACATCCTAATAACAACTCAATAGAACGTGTTTGATCAGATGTATTCACTTGAGAAGATGATGTCTTATCATCTTGATTCATTGGATTATCTGTATTTGGATTTTCAGAACCATCTGGTTTATTTCCATCTGGTTTTGTAGAATCACTAGGTTTTACTTCAGATGTTTTTTCTTTATCAACTACCATTATAAATTCAGAGAATAAATGACTTTCAAAAATAACCTTACCATTTTCCTTTGTTGTATAAAGAGTATCAATCGTTTTTGAACCATCATCATTTTCATGTAATCTATAGATCGTTACTCCTCTATCATTAAATTTTTTATCTAAATCAATTTCAAAATCTAACAATAATGATGTTTCATCAAGTCTTGCAATTTCTCTTTTCTCAGAAGTATTTTGGCTATCTTTCGCATAAATAGCTAGACTTACATCTAAATATTGACCGATTTCTGTATCTTCATCTTTTTCAATATCTTTAAGATACTCATTAAGTTGAGTCTTATCTGTTGTACTTAAATCTGACACTGGAAGTGCAGATGATTCTGCAACAACTTCCACATAACTTCCTTTCTTTAATTCCTTTTTAACAATATCTAAAGCCATTGCATCATTCTTTAATACTTTTTCAGCTTCTTCTAAATCTTTAAATCCAACAACAACTTTATTGACTTCATCTTCAATTGTAACTGGAGTAATATTGACTGTATTATTTTCATAAGCAATCTTAATCAATTCTTCAATTGCAGTCATCAAATTCTTTGTTGCTTTATCTACTTCTTCCTGAGATGGTCTTGCAGCTTCATTAATCATATTTGCTTTTTCTAATGCTTTTATATATTTGCTAACAGATGAATTTGTATATTCTTGGAGATTAATAGTCTTTGTACTTTGAATAGCTTTTATAAGTTCATCTTTATTTACTGCTTCTGTATAACCAGTAGTTAAATCTATAGCTTCCTGACTTGTTAAAATTTCTTGAGTGACTAACACATATTCAATTTCACCTTTAAAATTAGTTATTCCATTTTGTCCACCAATTGAAACACTATTAATTGAAGACGTTATCTGTGAGAACATTTCAAAAGAACCTGTATTATTTACTTTTACTTCCTGCCCATCAACAGTTAAACAATATTGATAAGAATCAATAGACAATACCAATGTATGCCATTCATCCTGACTTAAAGTATTATTGATAAATCCTGCCTGTGACCCATCTTTTCCATAAATAATTTTTAAGATATTATTATTCATAATAACTAAAGAAGCATATGTTCCATTTCCTTTTAATTCAGAAGTGGCAGTATTGATACCAAATAATGCACTATTACCACTATCTGTTGAAGAACGTTTAAATTTAACAATAATTGATCCTGTCTTCATTAATTTTAAATCTTGTAATGAATGATTATCAGAATTGATATCACTATCTTGCAAAGTTTCAACTCTTTGTCCATCAAATGTTTGATTTCCTTCTTCAAATATCTTATTGATAATAGAATTATTCTTTAATCCATCAAAGCTTACCTGAGTGTCATGTAAAATTTGTTCATCTAAAATTCCATCATTGTTTTTAGCAGTCACTTTGTAATAATAATCTTTACCATATCCACATTCATAAATAAATTCATTTTGATTTTGAGAAGCACGTATTGTTTTAATGACTTCATATGTTCCATTTTCTTGGTCTGAAACAGAGATAACATATTGTTCTGCTGATGCTACATCATTCCAGCTTAGTCTCACTGTACTATAACGAGAAGTAATCTCTGCATCCAAATTATCTTTAATAAATGTAGATGTTCCTGTCACACGCATTTCAGCAATACTTGCAACAGCATTCTTTTGTTTCGTTGTAGAAGGTTTTGCTGCACCTTTAATGACTAATTTCACATATTTTATATTTAGTTTTTCAGCAAATGAAATAGATTTCCATCCATCAGATGCCATCCATGTTCCAGCTGCTACTTTATCATATGTATTTCCATCTGAACTCACATAAACTTCATAACTTGTAATTCTACCTTCATCATTGCCTTGTCTTGGTAAATATCTTATACCATTAACAGTTGATGGACTTTTTAAATTCGCTATAAAATATGCCCCATTTACATTTGTTGTCCAATATGATAAAGAATCATCATCAAGTGCATTTAAAGCTTTTGTTGACTTGATTGTCGCACTTCCTCCAGCATTAGCTAATGGGATATCTTTTGCTTTATCTGCTTGGTTATTTCCAATATAAGCAATTGTATAAAGTTTATTATTATTCTTTTCTTTATCAAAAGACTGACCATAGACAGTATCTATTATTGCATCATTTTCAATAGAAACCGCAATTTCTCCATTATCATTATCTTTAACAACATATTTAAAGATTAATTCATTTGTTCCTGAACCAGAAACATATTCTGCAGTTGCATTTGTTCCATTAATCTTCAAATCAAGTTGACGTGTTTGACCATTCACCATAAAAACTGTCTGATCAAAAGTCACTTTAATTGCCAATTCATCATTAGCTTGAACAACTTTATTTTCATTATCAATCTTTATGCTTTTGACTTTAGGTGAGAAAACATTCACTTTATTTTCAGTAAGGTAATCAAAGTTTACTTTCATATACTGCATAATATAGCCTTCTTTTTCATATACGATACCAAGATGATTATCATCAATTTGAACTAAACTAGAATATGCAAATCCTCCATCATCAATTGTTTTATCATATTTAACATTTAATTCATCACCTTTTATTTCACATAATCTAATATGTCCTACTTTTCTTGATTTTTTTGTATCATGTGGTAACGTTTTTGTACTATATTCATTTCCACTAGCATTAGAAATCGCAATATATTCTTTACTGCCTTTACCATCTAAATCTGCTTTCACACTAATTGCTGATAATTGACAATAAGGTTCACGAATATCTGTATCATAAACTTGTCCCCAAGTTTCTCCATAATCCTCACTTATCGCATATTGAACAACTCCATAATCTCTATCTGCATCAAGAAAAGAAGTATTTCTCATAAATTGAACTAATCTGCCATCATTTAATTGTACAATTTGACTTTCTGTCAATTCATATGTAGAATCACCTTTTTGATTATTTAAAGTTTGTGAAGTAATTGTTCTTTCTTCATCTGTTCCTTTATTTACAATTCTTCCATCATTAGGAGATTCTCCTCTTATCCAAGTCTTTCCTCCATCATCGCTATAAATACATGCAGAACTTTGACTTCCTAAATTTGTTCCTTCCCCATTTGTTGTATAATAAATTGGGAAAATCAAACGTGTAGAGCCATCAGCTTTTTTAGCCTTGATCCCAGCTCCAGGTCCTGTTCCAATAAATTTCATATAATCTTCTTTCACAAATGGTGTTAAGTCTCTTGGTAAATTCCATGTTTCACCATCATCATCACTTGTAAACAACCAAATAAAACTAGTTTTTAAAACATGTAAGTCCCCACTCTTATTTCCAGAACCGTTTAAATAAATATTTCCAGCTTTGTTATTACCCTTTAACAATTCACCATTACTCGTACTTGTCAATGTTTCTGCATTGTATCCGTCTACAACATAATCTGTTTTATTTCCTACCCCATCATAAACGACACCTTGATCTCTGACAGTATATTTTTTGTTACTTTTATCATAAAGATTAAGATAATATTTACCTTTAATCTTTTCATATGCACTTGTTGAAGTGGCATCTATTGCACCATTTGATTCTGGGCAAATATCAACAAATAAATATGTTTTTCCATCAGCATGGAGAAGAACAGGATCAATCGCAACTGCTGACTGTGTACGTTTAGAATTTGGATAATAATCATCTTTAATAAAATCGTCACTCTTATCAAAATTGCTATTCGTAGGCATATCTATAACAACTTTATTTTCACCCCAAGTTTTACCATCATTTGTACTGATTCTTACTGCTGTTGCAATATCTCCCCAGTCATTATAATGGTACTTTCTGGCATCAGCTGCTGCTATAAGTTTTCCACTATCTGTTTTCACAATGGAAGGAATTCTATACATACTGACAGCCACACCATCTGGATCGTCGCTTTCTTCTCCTGAATTAATTTTTGTTCCTTTTTCCCACAACTTTGTCATTTCTGGGAGTTCAACAACATCTGTTGGTGTATGTAGCTCTTTGATTTGATCATCATTAATCACTTGATCATGAATCTGAACTATATCCATTGATCCATTCATAGGATATTTTAGAGGGTTAGTGCCCACCTCTACTCCACCTAAAGTAACAATATTAAATCCATCTTTAACTTTATTAAAGTGAGTATACTCAACATTGATATTTCCAACATTCTGACCATCTAAATAAACTGTCATGTTTGAATTTGTAGTATCAGTTTCCTTAAATGTATAAGTGAGTGTATGCCAGTTTGTATTGTTCAATATATTTGATTCTAACGAAATACTAGAAGTCGCAATATCAGGACCAAAATTACTTCTTCGCTCAAATAGAATCTGATCTGCTGTTTCACTATTCCTTTTAACTCCTAAAACAGCATACTTATTTGAAGTTTCTGTTGTTGATAGACTTAACAATCCAACAGCTTCGCTACCATTTTCAATCTTATTGTTAAATTTAAATCTTAAAGTAATACTCCCTGATTTCATTGCAGATTTAACTTTTGTTAAATTTTCTGATGTATTGATATCTGTACTTTGTGCTGTTGCATTAGCAAGATTACCTTCTAGTTTTTTATTTTCTAATTGTATTATTGGTTCTATCGTATTCTCTGCAAAAGAGTTTGTCACTCCAGCAATGATTGAGAATGATAACACAGCTGCCAATAAAACTTTAATCGTTTGATTCTTTTTCATTGGTTATCCCTTCCTTCTTTTTTAATATGATTGGTATGATGAGTGCTGCAGCCAGTAAGACAATATATAATTCTGACTGATATTCATCTGATGTTTGTACTTTGTTTACGAATAGAGAATGTTGTTTGTTATTATCTACTTGTGTATTTGTATTCCCGTGATTTGGTTTATTATCATCTTGAGATGGTTCTTCAACTCCATCCTCTTTCTTTTCATATATAAAACTATATTGACTTCCTACTTGACCATTAAAAGTAATTTTATTTCCATTTCTTTCAAAAGCAACTTTTGGATACTCGTCTTCTATATTTTTAACCAAATAGAATGATTTCACTTCATCATTTAATAATTGATCAGGAATATCAATTGTGACTTTTATCAATGTATTTGTATTATCAAACTCATAAACTTCTTCATCATCTACCATTAATAAAGCTTTTAAACTATAAATTCCTAATTTATTTTCAATTCTCATACGTGCTCTTTGTCTCTGTTCAACAAAAGCAAGCTTAACCACAATCTTTTGTCCCTTATCTGAAGCTTCTTTAATGATAGCTTGAGCTTTTACATCATTTCTAATCATTAATTTGAATTGATCTATATCATCTACTAATAAATCATTATCTAATTCTACTTCTAATTGTGATGGTTTCACTAATTGTTCAATAGCATCATTTAATGCAGTCATTGCATCATCTATTTCTTTTATTGTTGGATTTGTTTTTTTATAAACAGTTTTAGCTGATGCTAAGGCTTCTTCAAATATTTCCTTTGAACTTGTTGTATATTCGCTTAAATCTTTTTTATCACATTCTTTAATCAACTCATTTAACTGTTCTTTATCAGTTAATTCAATATCCTGTAATATATAAGAAATCAATTCTGCTTTTGTAATACTACATCCAGAGACTGACACTTTATATTCTTGATGAGAAGGCAAGCCATCAATAGTTAATATGCCATCATCACCAACAGTTTCATATGTCTTTGTTCCTATTTGAACTGTTAATTTTATATCTTTAACTCCACTTAACTGATTTGTATTAAACGATATTGAATTTTTAGTTTTATCAAAATGTAAGTTTGTTGTTGTATTCTTTACAGTATTAAATGGCATTGTTATAAAAGTGTTAGGTATAAATGTATCTTCATCTAGAATACCAATTCCTTCAATAAATTGATGTGTCATCATTAAATGTCCATTAGCGCCTGGATGAAGTGCGCCTTTTGTAAATGCCCAATTATCACCATAAATATGATATTGATCTTGATACATATATGGATATTTACTCACAATATCATAAAATGGCGTATACTGATCTATAAAAATACAATCCCTTTCATATGCAACTTCTTTCATAACTTCTGTAAACTCTTTACATTTTGGATCTCTATCCGTCCATTGTGTTGGTAACGGTGATCTTAAAACAACAATGTCTGTTTTTTCCTTTGCCTTATCAACAAGTGTTTTTAAATTTGTTTTATAAAATTCTCTTGTTCTTACTATATCATTTGTTCCTAACATAATAGAAATTACATCAGGATTATAATCATTCAACCTAGCTTGAATATGTTTTAATGTTGAACTATCTGTATCTTTTTCATTTGCTCCATTAACTGTTGCTCCTGAAACAGCTGTATTAATAACTATATCTTTGCTTCTTTTTAAATCATCTTTTAAATATTTTTCAAATGATTGAGCAACTGTATCTTGTCCTAGGGTATAAGCAGCCCCATGTGTAATAGAATCACCCATAAACAACCATGTCAATGAATCATCATTTTCCATCTTTGTTTTTAATTGTTGTTGTAAAGTTGTTAATGTTTGTTTTTTTACACTTGCCTGTTGACCATTTCCAATAGTACCACTCATTGTTCTGATTTGTACTTTGCCATCTCTTGATTGAATTTTTAAACTATATTCTGTCCCTTTTTCCAATGAAGAAATACTAAATTTATGATTGACTTCATCAGTTATCGTTTTATCATTCAATGTTAAAGTATATACCCATTCTTGAATATCTTTATATTCTGGTATTTCAACCTCTAAAGAATTATCAGTACTTTGAATACTAGGTACAATGTCTTGAGCATATGTTTCTACTGTATTCATATTTTTAAGATTAAAATCAATACCTTTTGTACAAGGATAAAGGCTTGTTGTTTCGATAGTTGCCTCACTTAATTGTTCACCGATTTTATAATGACCACTTTGATTTAACAATCCATTTTTTAATGAATCTTCTGTTACATCATGATCAACGACAACTATTCTTTGATCATTCTTTGCTGTTGTAAATTCTGCTACAACGTCATCAACTGCCTGACAATATTTTTGAATTACTTGATCTGTTTGTGTATTATAAACAGTATGTGGTTTTTGGATGACTGCAAAGCCTTGATTATTTTTCAAAGATAAAGATGAATTGATAAACGTTTTTAATGCTTCTTTAAAGCCACTTACATCATCTTGACTATAATCCTCTTTTCCAACCATATAGGCCATCGCTTTAGGATTAAACTCATTTTTATATGATTCGAAATTATTATTTATATCTGTTAATGTTTGCCCTTTTCTCCCTGCATTCATTACATAGCGTTCTCTTTCAATAATATCACTTGTTTTGGTCCATCTTATATATTCCTCAAAATGACTCACATAATTTCTCATGCCTTGAACTTGATCATAACTTCCCTGAACCTCTTCACCACCAACAAACAACCATGTATTATCTGCATTTTTATTAAACATATTGCTTATTTGTGACCCTAATGATACATTTTTATTCAATTTGGCTGTAACAGCTGCTGTATAAGCCTTTGTTTCTTCGTCGGACATCACTTCATCTGTAATTGTGACATAAGCGATTTCACCTTTAAATCTAGCTACCTTTATACCATTATTTACAGCTCCTCCAATTGTTAAATAGTCTAATTTTGTAATAGAACTATTATTTAAAAAGTTAAGCAAATAATTACCATTATGATCATAGTCAAATTGAGTTTGCTTTTTTTCACCATTTACTCTATTTTTAAAATAAGAATTTTGTCCTTCAGTCTGTACCGATAAACTATAAGTAGTCCAATCATTTTCAGCAATTGCTTCTTCTAGACTATATTTAACAGTACTACTAAAATTATATCTTATTATATCTTTTGTTCCTTGCATAAAACTAATGCAATTAGCAGGATTTGAACTATCATTCACGTAATGACCACTAGCTGTTACAGCACTTTTATCTTTAATATTTAATAGAATTTCTCTATTTTTAACAGTCTTCTCTTCATCTGGTTTAAAAGAAATTAAAACTGTCCCTTTCTTTAATTCTTGTAATAAACTAATATTATGAGAAAATTCAAGAACCGTATTCCCATCAAATTTTTCTTTTCCACCTGATAAAGAAACATGAAAATTATTTGTTTCGTCCCTGGCATGTCCCTGCACCGCTTCAATACCAGTCTTATATGAATCTTTAACAATAGATGATTGAATACTTTCATCATCATTACATTTGATAACGTATCTTTCTTGTGTATTGACTCCAGCAGTTTCATCAATATATTCTTGACCTGTTACTGTTGTTATAAGAGAAAGTTTCGTGTCATCATCACCAACTTTATAAACATTATATTTGTCATGACCACTCACATTATTCCAGGAAATACGATTAGAACTATAACGTGCTTCTACCCTGGCATTAATCGTTTCGCTCGCATAAACATTCGAGGGCGACATTCCAATAATCATACTACTAATTAAACTCATAAATAAAACTTTTCTAATTTTTACCATATTTTACCTCCTCTAAATCAATGTTATTTCAATTTCATTATACTTTGACTAGTTAAAAAGTCAATATATTTACTAAAAATAATAATATTTTTATTATTATTTCACTTAAGTTTTAGTTAATTTTACTGTCGTTTTATGAAAATATAGTATTTTTTATAAATTATGATATAATTAATATATTATAGGAGAAGATATAAATGGCTAAATTAAAAGACGTAGCTCAACTTGCAAATGTATCTATAGCCACTGTTTCACGTATTTTAAATAATGATGAAACGTTGAGTGTTACGGAAGATACAAAAAACTGTTCTTGAAGCAGCTAAACAATTACAATATGTTGTTAAACCTAAAAAAAGTCCAAAAGCGACTTTTGCGATTATACAATGGTATTCAATTCAAGAAGAAATATGTGATCCTTATTATCTTGCTTTAAGACAAGGCGTAGAGAATTTCTTAAAATCTCAACAAATTGCTGTTAAACGTATTTTTTCAGATGATATTAATCTTTTTGAATCTTTTTATGATGTTAGTGGTATTATCTGTTTAGGGAAATTTAGTATTGAATATATTCGTAAATTAAAAAATTCATGTAAGAATCTTGTTCTTTTAGATATGGATTTAGTAAATCCCTGTAGTGAAGCATGTATTGTCTTAGATTTTGATGATGCAATGAAACAGGTTGTAGATTATTTTCATATTTTAGGTCATAAGAAGATTGGTTTTTTAGGAGGTATTGAACAAAGTGATGATAATCATACATATTTTGATGTACGTCGTAGTTCTTTTGAAAAATATTGTCAAAATTACCAAATGGAATATCAAAAATATATACGAGAAGATAAATTTACAAGTGAATCTGGATATCAAATGATGATTGAAATGATTCAATCAAATGATTTACCTGATGCTATTTTCGCAGCTAGTGATCCTATTGCTATAGGGGCCTTGCGTGCTCTTCTTGATAGTAAAATTAAAGTTCCTGAAGATATTTCTATTATGGAATTCGATAATATTGAAGCAACAAATTTCACTTCCCTACCGTTAACAACAATTCATGCTCCCGCTTATGAAATGGGACAATTAGGTGCTAAATTATTGTATTATTCATATTTAAATAACAGTTGCCCTAATCCTATGCGGATTCAGTTACCTTGTTATTTAATCGAGAGAGAATCATGTAGTGAAAATAAAAAAAGAATCTTTAAATTTCTTCTATCCAATTGTTAATGTTAATAAAACTATATTTCATTTTCTTTTCCCACTCTGTAGGTATCATAAGAATTTGTTTTATAGTTTTTTGTTTTCTCAGGCTGCTTACATTCTGTCTGCTGTATGTTATAATGAGAAAAAAAGAAGTTCCGAAGAACTTCTCATTCATTATGCTTTATTTACACTTCCAAATAATTCCATTTTTTCTTTTACACATTCTTGAATTGCAGCAGCACCTGGTGCTAATAATTTACGAGGGTCAAATCCTTTACCTTCTAAATCTTTACCTGCTTCAATATATTTACGTGTAGCTTCTTGGAAATATAATTGACATTCAGTATTTACATTGATTTTAGAAACACCTAAAGTAATTGCTTTTTTAATCATATCTGCTGGAATACCAGTACCACCATGTAATACTAAAGGCATTGTTCCTGTTTCTTTTTGAATAGCATCTAATGCTTCAAAATCTAAACCTTCCCAGTTAGCTGGATATTTTCCATGGATATTTCCAATTCCTGCTGCTAAGAAATCAATTCCTAAATCTGCAATCATTTTACATTCCTTAGGATCGGCAACTTCACCTTTACCCACAACACCATCTTCTTCTCCACCGATTGAACCAACTTCTGCTTCAACTGATACACCTTTTGCATGGCATAATTCAACGATTTCTTTTGTTTTGGCAATGTTTTCTTCGATTCCATAATGAGAACCATCAAACATAATTGAAGAGAATCCAGCTTCTAATGCAGCTTTAGCTCCTTCATAACTACCATGATCTAAATGTAAAGCAACTGGTACAGTAATTCCTAATGAATCTACCATTGCACTTACCATAGCAGAAACAGTTTTAAATCCAGTCATATATTTAGCAGCTCCTTCAGATACTCCTAAAATAACTGGTGATTTTAATTCTTCTGCAGTTAATAAAATTGATTTAGTCCATTCTAAGTTGTTGATGTTAAATTGACCAACAGCATAGTGTCCTGCTTTTGCTTTTTGTAACATTTCTGTTGCTGAAACTAATCCCATATTTACAATCTCCTTTTCAATTTTTTACAACTCTATCATACACTGATTTCATTGAAATTTCCATAATTATTGACTATTTTTATAGATTTAAGCCCTTACAGTAACTTTTATTTCTTTTATAGCACTCTCTAATTGTTCCAAAGCCTGTTTTAAAACACTTCTAGGGCAAGCAACATTAAATCTTTCAAAGCCATCCCCACCAGTTCCAAAGATATAACCTTCATCTAACCATAGGTGTGCTTTCTTCAACATAAAATCCTCCAGTTCTTGATTATTCATACCAAGACTTCTCATATCTACCCAAACAAGATATAATCCTTGAGGATCAATCACTTTAATTTCTGGAAGATGTTCTGCAAAGAAAGTTTTCATATAATCAATATTACCTTGTAAATAAACTAAGAGTTCATCAACCCACTTTGCCCCATAAGTATAAGCAGCAATGCATGCTTCTAATCCAAAAATATTTGGATCACTTATTCCTGATGCTATCTTTTCATCAACAAATTTTTTTCTCATATCCTCATTGGCTATTATAATATTAGATGTTTGTAAAGCTGCCAAATTAAATGTTTTTGATGGTGATGTACAAATAATTGTAAAATCTTTAAATGATTGATCAACATTATAAAAAGCAATATGTTGATTATCTCCATAAACAAAGTCCATATGAATTTCATCACTTACAACATAAACATGATGTTTTTTACAAATCATACCTATTTGATATAATTCATTTCTTGACCAGACTCTTCCAATTGGATTATGAGGATGACATAAAATAAACATTTTTACATTATTTTGCACAATTTGCTGTTCAAAAACATCAAAATCACATATATATTGTTTTCCATTAAAAGATAAAGGACATTCTATAACTGTTCTACCATTCAATTGAATAGATGCATCAAATGGATAATAGACAGGCTTCATAATCATTACATTATCTGATGGTTTTGTATAAGCTCTCACCGCCAATTTTAATGCTGTTACAATTCCTGGTGTAGGAATAATCCAATCTTTCTCTACATGAAAATCATGTCTCGTCCCTAACCAATGAATAACTGATTGATAATAAGAGTCAGTTGGTGCTGCATATCCAAAAATTCCATGTTCTGCTCTTTTTATTAATACCTGTTTGACTTCAGGTAATGTTTCAAAATCCATATCAGCAACCCACATAGGGATAATACGTGTATCTTGAGCTTTTTCTCGATCATATTTAATACTATTTGTTTGTCTTCTATTTACAATTTTATCAAAATTATACATTATCTCTTAGTACCTCTTTTCTTTGAAATTGTTCTTTGGAAAAATGGAAAAGTGTAAGACCTAAAGCCATTGATAAATTCAATGAATCAATAGTTTCACTATGTGGTATAAAAACACTCTGACCATAATTCAAATAAGTATCATCTAAACCACTGCTTTCATTCCCAAACACTAATGAATGAACATTATTTGTAGATATTTGATGTATATTTTTGGCACCTTTTAACATGAATGGATAAAATTCATGATATTTATATTCTTGATAATATGATTCAAAATTATCATAATACTGTATATTGAGATGAAAAATAGCCCCCATAGATGCACGTATCACTTTTGGATCAAAAATATCTACTGCTGGACGTATAATAACCAAATGAAGGTATCCAAACCCCAGCATAGTTCTCATCATTGTTCCCATATTTCCCATATCCATTGGGTTTACCAAAACAACATGATTTCCTTCCTGAATTTGATCTGAATATTTTTTAAAAACACCAATTGCAAAACAATTGTTTTTAGGACTTAATTTATCTATTGTCTTATCATGGATTTCTATATGTATATGATATTGTTGACACAGTTCTTGAATTAATGGATAACCTTTATTTTGAATAATAGAAGAATGTACAACAACTCTTATGACATCTTGAGGTCTTTTTTTTAATAATTCAATTGTTGGAAACACGCCTAAAGTGTAAGATGTTTCATCATTCTTTTTATATATTTTCATAATTTTCTCTACTTTCCTTTTCATTTGACTGATTCAAAATCTCACTTGCGACTTGATAATAAGCCAATGATTTTTGATGATCCTTTTTCACATATCTTCCTAATTCATATAATTGTCCCAATAACAAACATGCATCTCGACTTCTTAACTGAGCTGCCTGATGTAAATATAACAAAGCTTTCTTTTCATCTTTTTCAACAACAAGCCCATCAAAAAGCATCATTGATAATTGATAAGTACTCTCTTTGTGCATAAAAAAGTACCCATATTCAAAATAGTGATAAGCTTTCTTTAAATCTATCTCTACACCTAATCCCATTCTTAAACATAAAGCAGCTCTATACAGACACTCAACCTGAAACAATTGTGCACCTTCAAAATAAGCCTCAAAGGCTCCAGCAAAATTTCTTTGTTCTTCTAAGAGCAGCCCTTTATAAAGGTATGCCTCTTCAAGATGACTTCTAGATAAGTGCTCATAAGCTTTCTTAGCATCATATTCAAAATACTGACCTAACATATAAAACGTACCAAGTCGATAATCAGTTAAATCATCCTGACGACTATGATAGTACATCATTGCTTTTTCAATATCTTGTTCAATACCATATCCATGTTCATACATAAACCCTAAATAATATGCACCACAATCATCCCCATGACCATAAAGATATGAATAAATTTCAAAAGCCTTCTCATAATCCTGCGAAACTCCAAAACCTAGGAAATACGTTTTTGCAATAATAGCAAGTTGAGGATAATCCTGACGTTCATATGCATCCTGTAATAAACTTAACATATCAGGAATTTCAAAATAATAACTAATCTCAGTTATAACTGTTTCAAAAACTGCCACGATAAAGATAGCTTCTTTTTCTTCACATTCTATGTTCTCCATTAAGTATTTGACATATCCATTACGATATATATCTTCATCAAAAATCATTGCATCATATATGCCAGTTTGAAAACCACGGATAATCCAAAAACACTCATCTAATAAATCTGGTGCTTCATCATTTAATGCTTCTTCAAAACGCTCTTCTTCAAAACGGATATTTTCACCATAATGATCAAATACATCTAAAATCACCTGAATTATACGAATATTCATAGTTCATCCTTATTAATATCTTGAAGTGTTTTTAATTCTTTTTGTGCATTTTCTCTTAAAGATTCAAAATGAGCTTTATCATAAGAAGCACCTTGATCAATAAATGTAATTAATTCATTATACTTTTCAACAATCAATTCAAATAATGACTCCTTAATTACATAATCTAATTCATTATGAGCCTGCATAGTCAATTGATTTACTGACTTATACTGTTCTTTAAATAAAGCATCATAATCCACCTTTTGTTTCTTAGAAAATAATCCCATAAGTCATACCTCCTTCACTTTTTCTATTATACCAATATTCCCAAGTAAAAGTAAACATGTTATAATGCTTAAAAAGGAGTGAGACTATGCATAAATTAGCTTGTCCGAAGTGTCATCAAACACTTCAATTAGAAGAAAAAACGTATAAATGTAATCAAAATCATTGTTATGATATTGCTAAAAATCAATATATTAATCTCTTATTAAATCCAGATAAATCATGTAATAATCCTGGTGATAATAAAGAAAGTCTGTTATGTCGTAAGAATTACTTAAATCAAGGCTATTATGATGTTATTCTCAATGAAGTTGTTTCTTATATTCGTCATCATTATCAACCTAATATGCATATTTTAGATTTAGGTTGTGGTGAAGGATATTATACTTATCGTATGAAACAAGAATTAGGTGATGATTGCACCTTCTATGGTTTAGATATTTCTAAAGATGGAATTCAAATGGCTACAAAATATACAAAGGATATTTATTGGATTGTTGGTAATTCAAAGAATTTACCTATTCAAGATCATTCACTTGATGTCATCACTGCTTTATTTACTGTTGTAAATGAGTCAGAAATTAAAAGATGTTTAAAAGAGAATGGTTATATGATTCATGTTACAGCAAATAATAAACATTTGGTTGAATTTAAAGAATTGATTTATGATGAAGTGAAAATAAAATCAGATGAACATATTCGTTTACCATTTGAAACCATTAAAAGTTATGACTTTACCAAAAAAATTCATTTAAAGAACCGTGAAGATACATTAAATCTCTTAAAAATGACACCACATTTTTATCATATCAAAAAAGAACGAAGATATGTTTTAGATACTTTAGGTGAATTTGATGTCACAATAGATATACGTATCACTGTATATAAAATCTAATGAATTATAAAGTTCATTACCCATATATTACATTTATTATTCATTCACCTATATCTATTGAAGACTTTTTTCATACATTTCATTTATCTAAAAAAACAATTCATCTTTTAAAACAGAACAAAGATTATACTGTCAACAAAAGATTTGTGTCTTCCTCAACAATATTACTCAAAGGTGATCATTTTAGTGTCAAAGCCTTTCAAGAAAATGATCAGTTATATCCTCCTCAATATGAAGATATAGATATTATCTATGAAGATGAATTTCTCTTGGTTGTCAATAAACCACCTTTTCTAAGTGTCTTTCCAGATAATCTCTCTCATACTGACTCTCTTGCCAATAGAGTGAGTGCTTATTATCAACAATGTGGATATAATATTCCTGTCCGATATATTCATCGATTAGACTATGAAACAACTGGGTTAACACTATTTTGTAAATGTAGTTTTATACAGCCTTTAATGGATTATCAACTGTCTATTAAAGAAATTCAGAGAAAATATTTAGCCATTGTGAAAGGTAAACTTACTGGTTATAAGCAACATTCAATATGTCAACCAATTGGTCGTGACCGACATCATAATCAACGTATGATTGTATCTTCATCTGGTAAAAGAGCTTGTACTTATTATCAGTGTATTGCTACAAATCAAGATTTATCTGTCGTTGAATGTACACTAGATACAGGACGCAAGCATCAGATTAGAGTCCATATGTCAGCAATTGGTCATCCACTATTAGGTGATTGTCTTTATGGCGAAAAATCTCACCTTATGAATAGACAAGCACTTCATGCATTTCAATTGATATTTACTCATCCTATTACAAAAGAAAAGATGACACTCATCTGTCATCCACCAGTTGATATGAAAAATATTATGCATTCTATTGATCCTATTTTATAGGATCTTTTTTCATGCTTACCATCTTATAAACATTATGACAATGGGTATCAAATAATATATCTGCATTTATGATTCTTCTCTCTCCACAATCTGAAAAAATAATATCATATCCATCCTTTGTTTCTATATATCCACTTAAACATACCCAATGCCAATTATCATCTTTTAATTCAGGGGCTCGATGATAAAGAATCAACATACCAATAGGATGACCCTCATCAATGTGCTTTAATACAAAAGACAAAGCATGTTTTGTATCTTTAGATTTCTTTTGATAAACAGGTTGTAAATAAATTCCTTCCTCACCCAAAATATCTACAAAAGTTCTAGCAAATTTATATAAAAAAGGATATCCCATCTGTCCAGGAGTCATATTCTTAAACATACGATTCATAATAGAAAGAAATTGATTTTTTGAAAATGTTTCTTGATGTTGATAATATGCATACATATTACTTGCTAAAACACTAGCACATCCAGCTTTTTGCGCCCATTCATCTTCAAACCAGTCTTGATTACCACCATATCCTATGAGTTTTTCTGAATTATAAATATGGGGAATATGTAACTCTTTCATTATTTTTATCACCTCGTTCTTTTCAAGTATATCCATTATAACAAATTCTTTATCAATATGCTGATATTTTGATTATAATTCATATCTTTGAATATACTCCATTAACATTTCTTATAGTCATTTTGTTATTATTCGAGTAAAATATGAATTTTAACTATATATATTACAAAAAAACTACCTCTCGGTAGTATTTCAATATCTGTATTCTGTTACGGGAAAACGAATACTATTATAGATATTTGGGACAGATACATAATAGCATAATTTTCAAGTAATTTTTTTCAAAATATGAAAACTATCTCTTAGTGAAATAAATTTCTATTGTAAAATAAACATTTCCTTCTTGATCTTTACCTTCTACAATATATCTTTGTTGTTGATGAGCTAAATATAATAAAACATCCTCCAGAGGTCTCACCTCTTTTTTATATTGAATAGACATATCACTAATAAAGTACTCTTTATGAATATTATAATCAATAAGATCCAAAGCCCATTGAATATATCTTGTATTATTCATATGCTGATTTGTATCAACATCACTATAAAGAACCTTTCTGGTTGTTGTATATATCATAGGTATATCAATGTCGATTGTTTTTGGTTCATCTAAATGAATTTCATGTGTAACCTCTGGTACTTGAAGTCCAATTCTTTTTGGTGAAACAATTCTTCTTTTATGTATATCAATCAATGTCCAAATTGATGAACAGTATCCAACTTCCTGATTATCTTTTGTAATGAAATAGTATCTTGGAAAAGATACAAAAGACCCATTATCTATTGTTGTTGATAAATCTATTCTATCTTTATAATAGAGGGGACGATTCAAATGTAATGTTTGCTTTGCAACAACCCACCCATATTGATTCATCATTTCTTCATTCCATAAACCAATCTCTTTTGCACTTCGTGTTGCTATTTCAGAAAATCTATTGAATAAATGATAAAGTTGATATTGTCCCATATAATCAACTTCACAGATTTCTATATTTCTTGTCTCTCTTGTCATAAAATTATTCATATTTTCACTTCCTTGATGTGTATTATATACCAAATTGTCGAAGATTTCACATATTTTCATTTTTTTCTATACGAAATGAAAAAATATATGTATAATAATAACATATGAAAGGAAGTTAAGGATTATGGCTGAAATTTTGTTAAGTATTTTTTCATTTCTATTACTCATCATTATTCTATGGTTCACCTATACAATTGTTAATATTGTTGTAACTATTTTTCGTTGTAAGAAGTTAGATAAATCCCTAAAATTCTGCTTTAATACAACAGGTAAGATATTTTATGGTCTCTTGACAATACTCTATATCGTTGGTTTTATAGGTGGTATTGGCGCAATGGTTTATGGGCTTTTTAATGATAGTTTAACAATTTATAGAAATGGCTTAAATGTTGCTGCATTTATGAGTGTTATATTTGGATATTCTGCTTCAAGTCTTGTTATGATTGGACGAAAGAATATGATGGTTGGAAGAATGATGATTGATTATCGTAAACTTAAAAAAGTTAATTTTACTTACAATAACAAAATGTCTTTTGTATATGCACAAAAAGATTATAGTTTCTCTACACGTTTTATTGATAAAACAGAATTAAGAAAAATTATTTCAAAATAAAAAGCGACATGTCGCTTTTTTTAGTTCTTCAAATCAAACTGACTATAATATAAATGATGATAAAAACCTTTCTTTTCTAACAATTCATGATGCTTACCCTGTTCAATAATATGACCATGGTCCATTACTAATATTTGATCTGCTTTTTGAATTGTTGATAATCGGTGGGCAACAATAAAAGTTGTTCTCCCTTGCATCATTGTATCAAAAGCATCTTGTATTTGCTTCTCAGTACGTGTATCTATCGAAGAAGTTGCTTCATCTAGAATTAACATAGGTGGCTTCATTAACATTATACGTGCAATACACAAAAGTTGCTTTTGTCCCTGTGAAAGATTCCCACCATCTTCACTCACCAATGTATCATAACCATCTTTTAATTGCATAATAAATTTATGAGCATGAGCGCTTTGAGCTGCTTCTACAATTTCTTCTTCAGCCACTTCTCGACCATATGCAATATTTTCTTTAATTGTTCCTGAAAACAACCATGAATCTTGTAAAACCATTCCATAAAGTCCTCTTAAATACTCTCTATCCATCGATTGTGTATTCACACCATCAATCAAAATCTGACCTTTTAAAGGATCATAAAATCTCATCAGTAAATTAATCAACGTTGTTTTTCCACAACCAGTAGGTCCAACAATCGCAACTGTTTGTCCAGGTTGTGCTTCAACATTGAGATTTTCAATAAGAGATTGTCCTTCTTCATATGCAAAAGATAAATTCTGAATTTGAATATGTCCTTTCACCCGTTCAATGGTTTGAGGCTGTAAAACAATATCTTCACTTGATGTATCCAACAGTTTAAATACTCTCGCTGCACTTGCAAAAGCTGTTTGCAATTCAGTAAATACATTTGAAATTTCATTAAATGGTTTCGTGTATTGATTAGCATAACTCAAGAAACTTGATAATGCACCAACGCTCATATTCCCAGCAACGACATACAAAGCACCTGCTAAACAAACACTAGCATAAACAATACTATTCACAACACGTGTACTTGGATTTGCCAATGCTCCCAAAAATTGTGATTTCACTCCACTTAAATATAACCTATGATTTATTTCTTCAAATCTTACCTGATTCTCATCTTCATATCCAAATGCTTTCACAACCTTCTGATTACCTATCATTTCTTCAACATAGCCACTTAACTCTCCTCTTAAAGCCAATTGTTCCTGAAAGAATTTATATGTCTTATTTGCAATAACAGTTGCTACAACAAGAGATAAAGGTGTCAAGATAATAACAATCATAGCAATAGGAACATTGATATATAACATAAATCCTATTGTTCCAACTATTGTAGCAACACCACTAAACAAATGTGTAAATCCTTGTAGTAATCCATCTCCAATTAAATCAATATCATTAATCATACGACTCATTAAATCACCATGAGCATGGGAATCAATATAACGTAATGGTAAGGTAGAATATTTTGAAAAAAGTTGTGTTCTTAAATCCTTTGTAATTGAATAAGTCATCATATTCGATGTTCTTACAACTAACCAATCAAAGATTTCAGCAATCCCAACACTACCTGCAATCAAAATAATCTTCCAAACTAATAAATCAAAGTCAACCAGACCTTTTCCAATAATATGATCAACTGCCTGACCAATGAAAACAGGAATTAAAAGTGTAAATATAATTTGAAGAGCAGAAAACATCAATGCCATAAATAAATACTTGAGATAAGGTTTACAAAAGGAAATGAGTCTTTTCATTGTTTTTATATCCATTATGCTACCTCCTCAGATAATTGTGATTTCGCAATTTCCTGATAAAGACTACACGTCTCTAATAATTCTTGATGATTCCCCATACCAACCAATTCTCCATGACTAAGTACCAATATTTTATCTGCATGCATCAAACTACTTACACGCTGAGATACAATAATAGTCGTACTATCAAGTGTCTTTAATGCTTTTCTTAAAGCCGCATCTGTCGCAAAATCCAAAGCACTTGCGCTATCATCAAGAATCAAAATTTCCGGTTTCTTAACTAAAGCTCTTGCGATTGTTAATCTTTGTCTTTGTCCACCAGACAAATTTTTTCCACCCTGATGGATCATACTATCCAATCCTTCATCTAATTCATCAACAAAAGTAGCTTGAGCAATTCTTAATGCTTCTTTTATTTCACTATCTGAAGCATCCTTTTTTCCCCATTGTATATTTTCTCGAATTGTACCAGTAAACAAAACAGCCTGTTGTGGAACAATTCCAATCATTTCTCTTAATCCCTTTAAAGGATAATCTTGAATCGGATTTCCTTTAATCAGAATTTGTCCTTGTGTAACATCATAAAAGCGTGGAATGAGATGAACTAAAGTTGATTTTCCTGACCCTGTTCCTCCTATAATCCCAATTGTTTCACCTTTTAAAATTTTAAAATTTAAATCTTTCAGTGCTTGTGCCCCCTGATAAGCAAAAGTCACATGATCAAAAGAAATAAGATTTTCCTTTTGAAAATTTGTATTTCCACTCCCATCATGGATATGGGGATGAATCGCTAAAACCTCCTGAATACGCTTATAACTTGCACTTGCCTTATTAAATATAACAATAACATTCGCAAATACAAACATAGACAATAGAATTTGATTCATGTAATTAATTAAAGCTATTATCTCTCCTTGTGTTAAAGAGCCAGCATTGACTCTTATACCACCTATGTAAAGAATAAAAATAATTGCTATATTTACAATAACACTTGTCAAAGGATTTAATAAAGCAGATATCTTTCCAACTTTAATTTGCATATCTTTTTGTTTTTGTGTTGCTTCTTCAAATCTATTTTTTTCTTGAAATTGTTTAGAGAAAGCACGAATAACACGTATACCTGATAAATTTTCACGACAAATTAATGAAACACGATCTAACTGTTTTTGAATACGTATATATAATGGTAACGATTTTGACATAACTAGAAAAATACACAAAGCTAAAAGTGGTGCACTTAATAAGAAAATCAAGGCCATCTGCACATTAATTTGAAATGCCATAATCAATGAACCAATAATTAAAAATGGTGAACGTGACACTAAACGAATAGCCATAGCAACAGCAAGCTGCAATTGATTCACATCATTTGTAATACGTGTAATCAATGATGGTGTTCCAATATCATCAATATTCTCATAATCATACGCATTCATTGCTTTAAACATATCATTACGCAAATATGTTCCAAACCCCTGAGAAGTCTTTGATGCAAAATATTGACATATCAATGCACAACAATAACCTATGATTGCTAATAAGAATAAAACAAACCCCATTTTTAATATATAATTGGAATCATTTTTAGCAATTCCGTTATCAATAATATCAGCCACAACCATTGGAACAATTAATTCAAAGAATGCTTCTGTCATTTTAAATAGAAAACCAATAATCGCTTGAATACGATAAGGTTTTATATATTTCATCCACATATATCCCTACCCCTTTCTTTTTCCATTATAGCCCAATCTTTACTATATGTATAATATATAATACATATATAAACTATATTTTAAATATATGACAAACTTCATATTTTCTTTTCTAACTCTAGTATTATATATGATATATCGTTTTAAACCAATATATTTTTTATCTTTGAAACATCATATAAGCAAAAAACTGTATTTCATTTTCATGAAATACAGTTACTTTTTCATAAGTCTCAAAATAATTAAAAACTATAGCTATATTTATATAACATATCTGTTACTGTTTGACAAAGATAGTTACCCAATAGTTCCCATATTTTGCGACTGCTGCATGCGTATTGTCTGCTAAGATATTTGCTTTATGACCAGCACTGTTCATCCACATATTGACCATTGATGAAGCTAATGGGGTTCCCATTCCAATATTCTCACCAGCACTTTTCCATGAAATTTGAATCATGTCAAAGATATCACCACCATTAGGTCGTGTATGAGAAAATTGTGTAACAATTTCTTTTGCACGAATCTTGGCTGTTTCATACAACGAATCACTCCACTGAAGAGCAGCTAATCCTTGTTTTGCACGCTCTCTATTTTGCAGTTGAAATGCTTCTTTTGCACTCGCTAGATCATAACTTCTATCAGTTTCTCCAGATTCATGTAATGAAGGACTTGAATGGTCTTTCATCTTTGGAGGCTTTACCACTGTCACTTGATTCCCTTGGTTATCTTTTTCAATTGTTTTTGTTGCACCATTTGGTAACGATTCTACTGTTATTTGACATTTTGCCTGAACTCCATTTGCTTCAGCAATAATAGTCGCTGTTCCACTTTTTATAGCAGTTACTCTTCCTTGAGTATTAACCACAACAATTGATGTATCACTAGATTGAAATGTTACCTTTGAATCATTTCCCTTAACTTCTGCTTTCAAAATAAGATTTTCTTCTTCATATAATGTTGCATTGGTTTTATCTAATCGAAGGGTCGGTTCACTAATATTCACCATAATATCTTTGACTTCTTTATTATGGGAAGAATCAGAAGCAGTAACTGTTGTTTGATAAACACCTACTTTTGTATAATCAACTCGAGAATGATCAATGTGTACTGTTGTTTCATCTAAATCTTCTACACTCAATAATGTTTTTAATTCTTCATCTGATGGTTGCTTCCCCTTCATAAATTCAACTTCAGTTATAAAATCTTTAAATACTGGAGCAATTGTATCTTTGACATACAACTGAAGAGTTGCTTTCTCATTTTTATATGACAATATAATTTTATAATTTCCTATAGCAGGATAATCTTTACCATTTTCATATATTATAGCTGAAGTATCCATTTTAATATCTGAAATCATTTCTTTCTTGGTTTGATCAAGATCTAAATAATCAGTTATCTCCATTGATAACAATTCACCATATTCTAATGTTAAAGACTTATTTTTAAGAACTATAGCTTGAGACTTATTTCTTAATATTGTTATTGTTAGAAGAATGATAATAGCCCCCACTATCATTATCCAAATATTCTTTTGACTTATGTCATCACGTTTTAACTTCATTTTATACCTCCTGTTCAATATTTGTATTGAATACTTAAAAAATAACTTTATATTTTCTATGTATTTGTTAAAATATTTTTATTGAACAAATGCATTATACAACATTGTGGATATATACACAATGTTAATAAATTCCATTTTCTTTATAATGGATTAAAAAGGAGTGGTCATGATGATAGATTATAGCCCATTATGGGAAACAATGAAGAAGAAAAATATTTCACAATATCAGTTATTAAAACAAGGTATCGATAATAAAACTTTGAATAGACTAAAAAACAATAAAAACATTACTGTTCTTACACTTTTGAAATTGTGCGAAATTCTTGATTGTACTCCCAATGATATCATTTATACGAAAAATAAAGTTTTATCCGTTTAATCTATAACAATACATAAAAAATGCTTTTTTGAAATGAATTTCATAATTATCACTTTTTGAATATATTTATAAAATATATAGGAGAATCAGCATGGATATCAAACAAATGATTTATTTTAAAACAATAGTTGAAGAAGGAACTATTTCAAAAGCTGCACAAGTATTACATATGGCTCAACCCCCTCTATCTACTCAATTAAAACAATTAGAAGATGAGCTAGGTGTTCAGTTATTAAAACGAGGACACCGTAAAGTTGAACTGACACAAGCTGGTAAACTCTTTTATAAGCGTAGTCTCCAAATATTGACTCTAAGCGAAATGACACTACATGAAATGAAAGAAACCCAAAACGAAATTATAAGAATTGGAATTACCTCGTCAAATTCAGGTCTTATTGAAAAGATTCAGGACTATCTTATCAGAAATAAATTATTATCATTTCGTATTCATGAAGGAACCACATATGAAATGATTGATCTTTTATTAGCTCATAATATTGATGTTGGTCTTGTCAGAACACCTTTTGATCAAAGTCATGTTTTTACAAAACATTATAAGAGTGAACCAATGGTTGCAGTTGGTCATTCTTCCTATCTCAATGAAAATATGCAATATATAAAAGACTATCAGCATTCTCCTCTTATCATTCATCAACGCTATTTAAGCTTAATAACTGATTACTGTCTCAATCAGCATTTTAATCCTTTTATCAAAATGACAAGTGATGATTGTCGAACATCTTTAACATGGGCTTCTTGTGGGCTAGGTATTGCTATTATTCCTCAAAGTGCCCTTTCACTAGTCGATAATAAGTCATTAATAAGCGTGATATTACATGATGAAGAACTGTATACAGATATTGTATTTATTACCAGAAAACAAGATGAAATCGATCAAAAAACACAAGATTTTATTGAACAGTTCTTCCATTCATAAAGAATCTTGTTATAATATATATTAAGGAGTAAGACCATGATACATAATGACCGTTTTTTCAAATTAGAAATGTTAATCTTAGCTATTTTAAATCAAAGAGATTGCACAAGTGAAGAATTGACATCCTTTTTACATTTTCAAAATACATTAAGTATCAAAGAAGGCGTCGTATTAACTTCACTGTTCTTCTTTCTTGAATCACATTTGATTACTCAATACAAAAGAGATAATCATACTTATTATCATATAGAATCTGCTGGAACTGTTAGACTTGATACATTAAAACGTCGTTATCTAGAATTAAAAGAAGTTATTAAGGATATTTTAAACAATGAAAACATTAAAATTTCAAAATAAAGAAACAAAAAAATATTATAAAAAGATTCGTTCTCGTTTTCCTTTATTAGGCAAACAAGAAAAAGCATTTCTTATTTATTTACAAGAAATGCTTCAAGAATTTGAGACTCATCACCCCGATTACAAATGTGATGATTATTATGAACAGTTTGGTATTCCAGAAACGATTATAGCAGCATATTATGAACATATTGAAAGTGAATTCATTATTAACCATATGAAAGTTAGAAAAATAATAAAACGCATAGGGATTTTTCTTATTACTATTTTTCTTTTAACAGCAACATTTATCATTTATACCTATTATCGTGCATTACAGGAAATACAGGAGAGTCAAATCACTTATGAAGAAACGATTATAGAGGATTATGGGGAAGTCGTTGAAGATTAACCATTAAAATAACAGCATTACCAAATAGGTATGCTGTTATTTTATACATGATCTCTTTTCTCTAAATCTATATTAGGTAAAGTAAATCCACGTCCTTTAACACTATGGATTTCACTACCAATAATAAAAGCAGCTGGATCTATTTCCATAACCAAATCATTTATTTTTGCATATTCACGGTTATTTGCAACACAGAGAACAGCTTTTTGTTGATGATGAAAATATCCAGTTGTTACATTTACAAAAGTACACCCTCTATCAATTTCATTAAAAATAGCCTCAGCAATTTTTTCGTGTTCAGCTGAAATAACAAGAACTTGAAGATTCTTTTCTCCCATAACAATCACCTGGTCTAAAACAAATGTCGATACAAAGACAGTAATAATTCCATACAGGATACCTTCAAAACTAGAAAAGAAGACTTGTCCTACTAATATCATAATATCTAAAACATTAATAGCCAAAGCAACTGAAACACCTTTCTTTTTATTCAGGATAATAGGTGGAACATCCATTCCCCCTGTACTGTATCCTAATCGAAAAACAATTCCTAGACCAACACCAGTAAAAATCCCAGCATAAATAGCAGACAATAAAATATCATTTGTAATATGTTGAAATTGGGGAATAGCTTCAAATAAACCTAAGAAAAAAGGAAAGATGAAAGAACTAAGTATAGTCCCAGCAGCGAATTTCTTTCCTAAAACCAAAAAACCAATAATCAACATAACCATGTTGATACCAAATACAATCGTTGCATAGTTAACAGAAACAAACTGTTCAATAATTAAAGATAAACCAGTTGCTCCGCCAACAATTAAATCTGACGGGACAGCAAAAACAGCAACTCCAAATGCTACAACTGCATTTCCTAACACAACCAAAAGACTATCTCTAATCACTCTTTTTAAACTATGCATCTTCATCCTCCTTAACCATTGCCTTTAAATAAGCATAAATACAATCATCCAAATCACCATCTAAAATAGCTTTAGGATTATTGGATTCATACCCACTGCGATTATCCTTAACCATTGAATAAGGATGCAAAACATATGAACGAATTTGACTTCCCCATTCAATTGCCTTTTGTTCACCCTTAATATCACTTAACTTTGAAGCTTGTTCTTCAAGCATGACTTGATATAATTTAGATTTTAACATAATAAGAGCTTGTTCTCTATTTTGTATCTGAGAGCGTTGTGATTGACAAGTCACAACAATATGAGTAGGAATATGTGTAATACGGATAGCTGAATCCGTTTTATTAATATGCTGCCCACCAGCTCCAGAAGCTCGATATGTGTCTATTCTTAAATCATTCTGATCGATTTCAATTTCGATATCATTATCAAATTCTGGCATAACATCTACTGAAGCAAATGATGTATGACGTCTCTTAGAAGAATCAAAAGGAGAAATACGAACAAGACGATGAACACCTTTTTCAGCCTTGAGATGCCCATATGCATTATACCCAATAAATCGTAAAGTAACTGATTTCAATCCAGCCTCTTCACCATCTAAATAATCTAAAACTTCAACTTTAAAATCTTTTTTATCACCATATCTTTGATACATACGCATTAACATAGCTGCCCAGTCTTGAGATTCAGTTCCCCCAGCACCAGGATGAATTTCTACAATTGCATTATGATGATCATATTCACCAGAAAATAATAATGTTTTCTCAAAATCATTAAGATGCTTCTCAAACAACTCATAATCTTGATCCAATGCTTCTTTGAAATCAGTATCCTCTGTTTCTTTTACATAGTCATATGTTTCATCTAAATCATTGAGTGATGATACGAGATCATCATATGTATCTGTTGTTTTTTTCATTTCATTTAATTGATTATATATCTTTTTTGCTTGTTCTTGATTATTCCAAAAGTGTTCATCTAATGTCTGTACAGTTAAACCTTCAATTTCTCTTTTTAAACCCTCAATATCAATAGAAACAAATAATTCATTGAGTAATAAACGGGCTCTTTCAAGCCCATTTTTTACTTCATATAATTCCATTAATCTGCTTTAAACTCCAATTCAATTTGAATTGCTGGAATTTCTTTTTCTTGTTCACTTCCAGGAGCAATTCCCATATGAACAATATTTCTAGTGATATCCTGAGAAATTGATTTTGTCATTTCTTCAAACATATAAAATGCTTCTTCTGTATATTCTTGTAATGGATCTTTTTGAGCATATGCTCTTAAGTAAATACCATTTCTTAATTTTTGCATTGCATCTATATGGTTAATCCATGTATGATCAATAACACCTAATAAAACTCTTCTTTCATAATCAAGCTTAACTTCTGCAGGCAAATCTTTATTAAATCTATTTTGATATTGCATATAAACAACTTCAGATAAACTCTTCGCTACCTTTTGTGGATCGTTTTCAACATTTTCTTTATGATTTGCTTTTAAAGTCGCCAATAACATATAATTCTTAGAAATATAATTTAAAACACCATCAACATCAACAAGATCATGTTTACCATCAGACTTTGTAAAACTACGTACTGTATATTCAACAGATTGTTCAAACATACCTTTAACAATATCACCTAAATCATCTTCAGACATAATATCATCACGTTCTTTATACATAATTTCACGTTGTTGTCTCATCACATCATCATATTGTAACAATTGTTTACGAATATCGAAGTTCTGACCTTCAACACGTTTTTGAGCACCCTCGATTGATTTTGTGACCATCTTACTTTCAATAGCTTCATCTTCTAAGAAGTTACCAGTAAACTGCTGTACTTTCTCATTCGCAAATCTTTGCATTAACTCATCTTCAAATGAAACAAAGAATAATGAGCATCCAGGATCTCCTTGACGTCCAGAACGTCCTCTTAACTGATTATCAATACGTCTAGATTCATGTCTTTCACTACCAATAACCATTAAACCACCAAGATCATAAACACCTTCACCTAATTTGATGTCAGTTCCACGTCCAGCCATGTTTGTAGCAATTGTAACAGCACCCATAACCCCTGCTTTTTCAATAATTAAAGCTTCTTTGGCATGGTTTTTCGCATTTAAAACATTATGTTTAATTCCACGCTTATTAAGCATTCTACTCAGTAATTCAGATGTTTCAACAGAGACTGTTCCTAAAAGAATCGGTTGCCCATAACTATGTCTTCTTTCAACCTCATCACAAATCGCTTTAAATTTTGCTTTTTGATTAGCAAAAACCAAATCAGGTTTATCATCTCTAATAATTGGTTTATTCGTTGGAATTTCAATAACACGCATATTATATATTGTTCTGAATTCTTCTTCTTCTGTTTTTGCAGTTCCAGTCATACCCGCTAACTTATTAAATAAACGGAAAAAATTCTGATAAGTAATAGTTGCTAGAGTGACAGTTTCTTCCTTAATAGGAACTCCTTCTTTAGCTTCAATAGCTTGATGAAGACCGTCACTATATGCACGTCCTGGCATAACACGACCTGTAAATTGATCAATAATCATAATACTTGCATTACGAATATCATGGCTTCCATCTTCTGTTGCAATCATATATTCAACATCACGTTGCATTGTATAATTGGCTTTTAATGCCTGATTAATATGATGAACTAACGCTGTATGTTCAGGATCATATAAGTTATTAATTTTAAATCCCTTTTCTGCTTTTTCAATCCCACTAGATGTTAATGAAACAGTTTTACTTTCAATATCTACTTCATAATCTTTTTCAACAATCAAAGACTTTACAAATTTATCTGCTTGAACATATAAAGCTGCTGTATTTTTCTTACCACCAGAAATAATTAATGGTGTTCTTGATTCATCGACTAAAATAGAGTCAACTTCATCAACCAAAGCATAATTTAATGGTCTTAAAACTTTATCTTCTAATCTTGTGACCATATTATCTCTTAAATAATCAAATCCAAGTTCAGCATTTGTTGTATAAGTGACATCACAAGCATGTTGAGCTCTTTTTTCTTCCTTAGTTAATTCACGCATATTTAAGCCAACTGTTAGACCTAAAAATTCTAAAACTTTCCCATTGTCAGTTTTATCACGACCAGCTAAATAATCATTAACAGTAACAACATGCACACCTTTACCATCTAATGCATTTAAATAGACAGGAAAAATAGAAGTTAAAGTTTTTCCTTCACCGGTTTTCATCTCAGCAATATCACCATTGTGCAAAGAAATAGCTCCCATAATTTGAACCTTAAATGCTTTTAAACCTAATTTTCTAAAAGCAGCTTCTCTTACAGTTGCAAAAGCTTCAATCAAGATATCATCTAGACTCTCACCAGCATTGATTCTTTCTCTAAAAATATCAGTTTGATGAGCAAGTTCCTCATCACTCATTGCTTGATAAGTCGCTTCTAAACCTAAAACCTGTTCAGCTTGCTTTTCTAGTTTTTTTAATATTTTATTATCCTGTGAAAAAGCTCCTTTAATTGAACCAAATAATCCCTTTTTCTGTTTTTGTGGTGTTGTATTAAATTCAATAGGTTGTGCAGGTTTTTTTACAACATCTTCAAAAGTTTCTATTTGAATATCTTCACCTAAATCATCATTTAAATCAACAACTTCTACATCAGGGTTTAACCCTAATTCTTCTAGTTCTTTTGCTTCCTTTTTCTTAATCTGTTTTCTTATTTCTTGCTTTTTACTTGCCATGAATAAATCTCCTTTCATGCATACTAAAACATTTTCATTATAGCATATAATTTTATCAAAAAAAAGCATTATCCTAATACTTGGAATCATTCTCAAAAGAAAAATAGCACATCATGTGCTATCCTCTAAACCTTTACAACATTCTTTGCTTGCAATCCACGATCACTTTGATAAAGTTCAAACTCTACCACTTCACCTTCATTTAAAGATTTATATCCATCTTGAACAATTTGACTATAATGAACAAAGACATCTTTGCCTTCTCCTCTATCAATGAATCCAAATCCCTTTTCAGCGTTAAACCATTTTACTTTACCTTGCATAATAACAACTCCTTTACTTCATGGTCACTCACATTATATGTTCTTCTTATTAAATAATTCCTCAAAACATGTCGACCATTTTCCAAAATATAGATTTTTTATAGGTAGACTATAAGCATTTTGTCTATTCTTGTTTATTTCCTTGGAAATATGTCAAAGGAGAGACTGAATCTCTCCTTTAGCAAACCTCAATTCTTCCTATATTCTTGGTTGAAAGAGCCAACAATTCAACTGACTGTGGTTCTTGTGCCAAGACAAGCAATAAACAACTATGAAGTGTTGATCCTGATGTTATAACATCATCTAGAATCAAAACTTTTTTTCCTTTTAACTTTTCTCCATCTCTTATATCAATTCTTCTAGCTACTCTTTTTCTTTCTTGATACGACAAATCACTTTGCTTATACTTTTCTTTCTTATAAAGACCATTAAAGATTTGACTAGAGAAAGTTTGGGCAATTGTTTCTACTGGTGCAAATCCTCTAAGTTCATTATCTTCTTGTGAACTGGGGGCCACAACGATTATATAATCTTTATATTGATTATCAAATTCACTTTGAAACAAGCATAAAAAAGCATCTTTCAAAGCATGGTCATATAAACCTTTGTATTGAAATAATAAAGATTGAAAAAAATCATTATAAGTATAGAGAATCGTCAAAGGGTAATGATAGAAATCAATGCAAGTTTGAATAACATCGAATTTTTGAAGACAATGTTGGCATAACGGAATTCTTTTTACCAAATGAGCAAAAGAAATATCTTTAAGGAGTGGTGTTAAACAGATTAAACATTCATCTGATTGAGCCGTCGGATTGTCTTTATGCACTGTGTAATTCCTTTTGTCCTTTCACTTGTTAAAATATAAACCTTTCCTGTAGGAAAATCCGGTTTTCTACCAACACGTCCCGCTATTTGAATAAGTGTTCGTTCATCAAACAAAACATGTTCTCCGTGATAAACAATGACTTGAACATCTTCAACTGTCATTCCTCTTTCTAATAAAGTCGTTGATACAATAACTTGAATTTTTCCCTCTTTTAATTCCTGTATTGTCTTTTGATTATGAGGATGATGAGAAGAGACACCTTCTATATCAACAATTGATCTCAGCGTATGAACAAGCTGATAGACAATAGCCACAGTTGGTACATAAACAATAATCTTCTTATGCATAAATAAAATAAGCAAGACAAGAATCAGTTTTTGTAAAAAGCTAGGAGAAAGTATCATTTGCGGGACTGGCAAGTCATATCCATGATATCGTCTATTCATGAATAATAACTCTTCGCCTTGAATATCCTCAGATGCAAAAGTTGCACTCAATTTAATATAATTCCCCAAACAACACCTTGTAAAAATTTCATTGAGAACCCTATTCTGATAAAAAGGGAAAGCATCAACTTCATCAGCAATCATCAAATCAAAACCTATATCATTCTCAAATTTATACAACTGATGCATTGTACAAATTATAAATTGAGCATCAAGATTTTGTTGATACCCACCATAAAGCACACCAATGACAGTATGACTAAATGACTGGCAAATGCGTTCATAAAGTTCTTTCACCAACTCCTTTCTTGGTATACAGAAACAAACACGCTGGCCTTGAGACAAGGCATAGCAAATGACTTCATAAACAATTTCTGTTTTTCCAGAACCACAAACTGCCAAAACCAAAGAGTTTTTCTTTTGCTGATAATTCTCAACTAATTTTTGTGAAATCTTTTTTTGTTGTCGTGAAAGTTCAAAATCTAATTGATAATGATGATAAATCAAAGGATATTGAATCTTCTTTGTAAACCTCTCCTGTTTAACATAAACACGATGAAATGATATACATTCTCGACAATAGTATTGACCATTAACTTTATATAAGTGTTGAAGATTTGTATTATGGCATCTTGGACATTGCATTTCTATCACCCATATCCATCATATCATGAAACTCTTATGAGTGGGTCTCAATCTGTTACTCAATTTGACACATAAAATTCTCATCTTTTCTTCACTATCGCAAGATGAATGACTCCTAGAATAAACACTTCAATATGGAGAAATCATTATCTAATGAGACTTATTTATAAAAATCAAGAAAAAAATTTGAGAAAGACGATTTTTAAACAGAATTATCTCAACACTTACGCTATTCTTAAACTATTTTTACATATCTAGATAGAAAAAACTATGGAATCAATTGAATCCCATAGTTTTCCATTCTATTTTAAAATAGTTAATTTTCGAGTTATAAACTGTTCTGAATGACTGGCTATTAAAATATCTACAGTTCCACTTTCAATCAAATGATTCATTTGATAATCCCATATTTTAAAAGTTTCACTATCAAGATGAATGACAAGACTACAACAGCTTTTTGCTTCTATATATATTTTTTGGAATGCTTTTAACTCTTTGTATCTTCTTGTGATTGTAGATTCATTATCAATTATATAAATTTGAACAATTTCATACCCATCTCTTTGACTCACATTCTCAACATCCAAAGAAATATCTATTCCTTTTTCTTCTAAATCCTGAATTGTTATTTCAGTTTGTGAAAGTTGGATATGGTGATATTGAAATTGACTATAACTCAAACCATAACCAAATGGATATAATGGTTTCCCTGACATATCTATGTACTCTTCTTTTGCCCCTGAATACTTCCCATTATAATAACAAGGCAATTGCATAGATGACTGAGGAATTGACATTGACAATCTTCCACTTGGATTATGATCACCAAAAATTGTTTGAGCTATAGCTAACCCACCTAAATTACCTGGGTACCACGCCGCAAGCACAGCTCGACTGTCATTAACAATATTCCCAATAGAATGTGGTCTTCCTTGAATTAAAACTGTAACAATTTGTTGATTGACCTGTTTTATCTTTCTCAACAATTCAACTTGTAAGCCTTCCAAATCCAATGATGCTTTATCAACATTTTCCCCACAATTCATTTCGTTTTTATCATAACTTGTTGTCACTGCTCCATTACTTTCAAAATCCATTTTAAAATGACGTGCACTAGAGCCCCCTAATGCCATGATGACAACATCACTCTGACTTGCAAGTTCAACAGCTTCTGCTAAATCTGCTTTTGAACAATCACGAATATGGCATCCTAAAGCATAATTGACTTGGACTTCCTCTCCAAGAACTTGTTGAATCCCCTGATAAAGAGTCGTAACATCTTCCGCTTTTTGAAATGATGTATAATCACCTAACATATTCATGACATTGTGAGCATTTGGTCCTATGACAGCAATACTTTTGATGTCTTTTCTTAATGGTAAAATACCATCATTCTTTAAAAGAACTTGACATTCTTGAGCAGCTTTTAAAGCCAGCTCCTTTTCTCTAGATGGATAAACCGTGACTTGCCTTTCTTCAAAAAGTCCTAATTCAAATTTTAACTTAAGAATTCTTTTGACACTTCTATCAAGAACTTTCTCATCTAAATAGCCCTGTCTCACAGCATCACCTAATAACGGATAAACATGATCCCATAAACTTAAATCAACACCTGCTTTTAAAGCAGTGGCTGCCATCAACGGTATGTCAGAATTCATAATACTGAGTCGATCTAATGCACAACCATCTGCCATAACAATACCATTAAATCCATACTCTCCTCTTAGCAGTTGTGTCAGAAGTGCTTGATTCACATGACAGGGAATCCCATCAATCTCATTATACGCCGCCATAACACCTTTGGCTCCACTTAAAACCCCAGCTTTGACTGGTGGTAAGAACACTTCACGCAATTCACGTTGTCCAATAGAGGCAGCTCCAGAATTATGTCCACCTTCACAAGCACCTTGGGCGCAAAGATGTTTTAAAATAACACCAACACCATTCCTATCATTCAACTGAAAACCTTTGACAGCTGCTTTCGTCATTTCACTTGTTAAATAACTATCTTCACTAAAGCACTCTTCACTTCTTCCCCAACGTGGATCACGCATCACATCTAATCCTGTAAATAAGGCAAGATTCCCACCCTTAGATGCAAGTTCACAACTCACTTCCTGACAGATCTCTTTTAATAAATCAGGATTCCATGTCATTCCCATAGAAATATTAGCTGGATACATCATGCTGTGTAATCCCTGATGTCCATGTACACATTCCTCAGTTATTAAGGCAGGAATTTTGAGCCTTGTTTCTGTTTTTAAATAATTTTGAATCATTTCAATAACTTGTAAACTCTCTTCTTTTTTAACGCCATTGACTTCATTCATTCCTGACCATGCATCAGCTCGTAAGATACCATAAATAGCTCCAACGCCACCAAATTTTTGAACATGATCTTTAAAAAGCTGTGTCAATTCATAATCTCCATCCTTATTTTTACAGAAACACTGCCATCCATAAAGATGCTGATTTAATTGTCCAACCTTTTCATCTAATGTCATCATAGATATCAGTTCATCTATTTTATCAATTGATATAGACATTCACTATTCTCCTCTAATATAATATGAAACTTTATAGTTCATATCTTCGATTTTTTCTTTATCTAATTCATGTAACTTTTCAAAAAGCATTTCTAAAATAATGAATTGTGACATTTCAGTTACCAAAGTACTGCCTTCTCTCCCCATCTCTTTTCCAGCAGTCAAAAGAACAATATCTCCTAATCTTGCTAATGAAGATTCTTCATGATTGGTTATAGCAATAACTTTTGCACCATTTCTTTTAGCCAAATCAATAGACTCAATAGTCGATGAATTTTCACCAGATATACTTAATCCCAAAGCAACATCTTCACTACCCATAACATTCGCTGCAAGAACCTGCAAATATTTATCATCAGCAACAATACATTTATAACCAAAGGAAGTTAAACGCATTTGTACCGCCTTAGCAGTCAAACCAGAAAAACCACTTCCAAAAACATAAATCGTTTGACTATGAATAATTATTTGAGCAGTCTCAGTTAATTTGTTGTCATCAAGTAATTGTGTAGTTTCCTGCACCATTGTATGAATATTTCCTAATGTTTTGTTTTGATGTCCAGTGTTTTGTTGACCATCCTTTTCAATTTGTAGGATTGCTTGTTGCTTAAACTCATAATATCCCGAAAATCCAAGATGTTTACAAAATCTTAAAATAGTTGTTTCACCAACTTCGCATTGACTCGCTAAATCACCAATACTCAAATAAATAATTTGATGAAAATGTTCATTCACATATAGTGCAACTCTCTTTTCAGATTTAGTTAAATCAGGAAACAAACTTTTAATCTTTATAATAATTTCATTATTCATTATTTTCACCTACTTTTCATAAAGAAACAAATTGTATCATTTCATCAAAATATCCTTCAAGACATTCTCTTTAATTTATTCTTGATTTTCACTCAACATATTTTCATCTACCTTATTACTCACCTTTACAAATGGAATATAAATCATAACATCTAAAGCCAATAAGGCTAATGATAAGAAAGCTGCCATAAAATCTCCACCTGTAGCAAAAAATGCATAAAATCCTGGTGGCGTAATCCATGGAACTTGAGCAACAACTTTACCCACTAAATTCATATTTGTTAAAATATAAGCAATAACTAAATTAATTGATGGAACAAGAATTGCTGGAATCATAAAAATAGGATTCATGACAACAGGTAGCCCAAACATAATAGGTTCTGATATATTGAATAAAGAAGGAACAAGTCCTAACTTGGCAACTGTTTTATGATCTTTACGTTTTGATACAATAAAGATTGCAATCACTAAGGCAAGAATACATCCTCCCCCACCAATTAATCCATACATATTCATAAATGGTTCTGTTACAATATTAGGAATCGAATTTCCAGCACCACTGGCAGCAATATTCTGTGTTAATGCATCTAACATTGGAGCACTTCTAATTGGTGAAAGAATTGATGATCCATGAATACCAAATACCCATAACAAATCAGATATAAATTGTAAGAAAATTAATCCAGGTGATGATAAAACAAAATTGCTCAAGGGTTTAGAAATCATTGCAGCTATTAAATCTGGAACTGTGACTCCCCATATTTGATCTAGTCCAAATACAACAATTGCAAAAATAGTAATTGTTATTAATTCAGGAATTAAAGCATTAAATGATTTTTCAATAGCTGGTGGAACATTTTCTGGCATCTTAATTCTTAAACATTGAATAGATGCAAATCTCACAAAAATTTCTGTTCCTATTAATGCAGTTAATAATGAATAAATTAATCCACTACTAGATGTTAATTCTTGTGCAAACATTCCAGAGATAATGGCAGGATCTTTTAATCCTTCAACAACAACTGATTGAGTTACTGGCATTAACATAAACATTAAAGCAACTGCAAGACCGCCCGCATGTATTTTGGTAAAACCAGAATTAGCAAGTTCAGGTTTCACTCTTAAATAATAGTCAGCTAAATTATTAGCAGTTGTAAAAGCAATAAGGATAGATAAAACCCCAAGTGTCCCTTGATTAACAACTGTTGCAATCCCTGAAAACATATCAGTATTAAAAAAATTAGTCCCCAATGCATTTAACAAAACAAATAAAGATGCACCCATAACTAATGGCATCGATATAATAAAACTATCTTTTACCGCACTTAAATGACGTTGTTGTGAAAGTTTTGTAGCAATTGGTAAAAGCTTATTTGCAATTTTCTCTAACATACATTTTCTCCTCAAATTATTTTTTGTACGTCCTAGGTTACGATACATTTATAAAATAGCACACCTCCACCTAAAAGGAAATATACTTTTTATTTTTTATATAATTTTGGAAGTTTTATTCCTTTATCACCATTTTATTCCCATTATAACTTAACAATTTGGAAATATCGTTCCTTTTTATCTTGAAAATAAAAGCATATTTCAGTTCTGAAATCATACAATATATGGGGTGAAATATATGTGTGGTATTGTTACAATATGTAATTACACAAAAAATTTATTAGATTATGATGAAAAGTTCATGACAATGGTGAGCTTACTTGCAAAGCGAGGTCCTGATCATGAAGGGTATTTTTTAACACCTCATTGTTTAATGGCACATCGAAGATTATCAATTATTGATATAGAGAATGGTAACCAACCTATGCTTTATACATTTAATGATAAAATCTATAGAATCACTTATAATGGTGAAATCTATAACATGATGGAAATTAAGAATCATCTGGTGAGTCTAGGATATACATTTCAAACAATGAGTGATACAGAAGTTGTCTTAGCTAGTTATATTGAATATCAAGAAAATTGTTTAGACTTATTCGAAGGAATATTTGCTTTTGTGATTGATGATGGTGATAAACTCTTTGTTGCAAGAGACCCTTTGGGTGTGAAACCACTCTATTATTATTTAGAAGATGAAACAATTGTTATTGCAAGTGAAATAAAATGTATTTTAAGTTACATTGGAAAAGCTGTTGTTGATCAGGAAGGTGTTAAAGAACTCTTAGGATTGGGGCCAAGCATGACTCCTGGTCATACAATTTATAAAGGTATTTATTCTTTGAGACCTGGTTACTATATGTATTTTGATGGACATTGCGAACCGATCTGTTACTGGAAATTACATGATGAAGAACATACTGATAACCTAGAAGAAACGACTCAGAAAGTTAAAGAGTTAGTTATTGATAGTGTCCAAAAACAATTGCTTAGTGATGTTCCACTCTCTACAATGTTGTCTGGTGGTTTAGATTCAAGTATTATCACTGCTATAACTAAACAATATGTACAACCACTTACAACTTATAGCATTACTTATGAAGATCAGGAAAAGTATTTTAAAGCCTATGATTATCAAACATCTATGGATGATGATTATATACGTGAGATGGTAGAACGTTATCAAAGTGATCACCATAAAATCACTTTAAAACAATTAGATTTACTTAATTCATTAGAAGAGGCATTAATAGCCAGAGATATGCCAGGTATGGCAGATGTTGACTCTAGTTTCTTATTATTCTCAAAAGAAATTGCTAAAAACCATAAAGTCTCTCTCTCAGGTGAATGTGCTGATGAAATCTTTGGAGGATATCCTTGGTTCTATAAAGAAGAATTGTATAATCAACCATACTTCCCTTGGATGAGAGACTTGGATATGAAAATAGATCTTTTCAATGAAAAGGTAAAAGCACTAAATATTAAAGATTATATTATAGAAAAATATCAAGATACTCTACAAGAAATTCATACAACAGACAAGAAGAAACAAATGATTTATTTAAATACACAGTGGTTTATGCAAACTCTTTTAACACGTGCAGATAGCCAAACAATGCGTTCTTCTATAGAAGTTCGTGTTCCCTTTGCATCTATAAAAATCCTACAATATCTTTATAACATGCCATATGAATACATGTTTATTGATGGAGAAGAAAAGGGAATACTCAGAAAAGCCTTTGAAGATTTTCTTCCTGAAGATATAGCTCATCGAAAGAAAAACCCATATCCAAAAACGCATTCTCCTGTTTATAGTGAATTCATTCAAGCAAAATTAAAAGAATCATTAGATGATCCTTATAATATACTCTATGCATTCTTTGATAAAGATAAACTTATCAACTTCATTGATACCAATGGTGATAGTTTTACTGCACCATGGTTTGGTCAATTAATGATGGGTCCACAATTAATGGCTTATTTCTATCAAATTTATTTATGGGGAAAAATATATCACATTCAATTAGAATTCTAGAACAAGCTTTGAGCTTGTTCTTTTTCTATATAATGATATTTTTGTAAACAATCAAAAATAAATGAAGCAAAACCATATGTAAAAGTTCCTCCAATTGTATTAAACAAAATATCATTCACATCAAATGATCTCAATAATAATCCTGAATATGTACCAATCAACTGAATAACTTCTATTGTCAGTGAAAATCCAAAGCAGATGAAAATAAAATAACGTATACGTATTCTTCGTTTCAATGTCAATGGAAGTAGCACACCTAATGGAACAAACATAATAGCATTCATGATACATTGAGAAAAATCTTGAGAACTCAAGAATCCTCCTTGATTATTACTTAATGGAATGATATTCACAAAATGAAGTAATTCTTGAACTTCAATACTTTGAAATGAGAAAAATGGTGGAATTGTAATCAAGAATACACACAAAAGATAACATATAAAAACAATATAAAAGAAAAGATTTATCCTTTTTTTCCACCTTTTTGGAAACAATATATAAGTAAAAAAAGATATTGGTATACTCATCAAAATAATATATGGCATTTCATTTATAAAATCATACATCCATTTAACCTCCTGTTATTAATGTGGTTTTCGGATACCCCTTCCCATCATAATAATAATATTGAAAATGAGTCTTTTCATATTCTTCTACAGTTAACTTTCCAAGATGAGGATAATTCGTTATTAATCCACAAACTCCCATATCTAAATACTGTTTCATTTTCTTAGTATTATCAACTGTCCAAATATAAATAGGTATCATATGCCTAACTGCCTTTTGAATAAAAGCTGTACTTGCTCGATTCTCTTCCATTGCCAGAAAATCGATATCCATCTCCCAAATAGAATCATCAATATCGCCAACACTTCCATAGATACAATAACCTACCCACCACTGTGGCTTTTCTTTTTTGATAACCTGTACACTATCATAGTCTAACGACATAAATATGGATTGTCTTGAGAACTGATACTGTTCTATAATATCAATAACTTTATGGGCCATGTCTTCTCCATTATCTTGAGTTGGTTTTAATTCAATTAATAAACCAACTGCCATTTTATCTCTTTTCATTTTTTTAATTAAGTTCTCTAAAGTCAAGATATTTGATTTATGATTATTTTGTGAAAGTGTTATTTCTTCAAGCTCAGTTGCTGTTAAATCAGAAACCTTCTTGTTGACATCAGATAAACGAGATAAAGTTGCATCATGAAATACAATAGGAATTCCATCTTTGGATAACTGAATATCAATTTCGGCATAATCTACTTGACTATTGTTCGCATCTTGAATTGCCTCATATGTATTTTCAACAAAATATCCAGAACCACGATGTCCAATAACCCAAGGTCTATGAACAAGAGCATCCTGATGCAAATAAATAATCATGAAACATATGATAAAAATACCAACAATACATCTAGAAAACAACTTATGTTTCTGGTAAAAACGAAAATGAGCTAATCGTTTTTTCATATAATATATGATTTCTCTAACAAAATTCTGTCCTTTCATAATCCATCCATTTAAATAATCTATCTCAACTGGAATCTGGTCCACCGTCATGAGAGTGTCTTCATATCGTGAAACCAAATTGATGATATAACGCATGAAGAAAGTCATAGCTATAATGGAGACAAAATAGAGAAGAACATATTGTATAGCACTATAGCGAAATGCTGTTGAATTGATTGTATATTTAAGGAAATACCAATTAAAATCACGATTATGTAAGATTGGATAGGGAATTAAATTCATAATCATATATTCTATAAATATCCATAAAAGCAAATAAACAAGTAAACTTCCCTTTTCTTTAAGAGTTATTTTTTTAAATAAAGAGAAACTTTCTTGTGTTGCTGAAATGATACTCTTTCCTTTAAAAACCATGTATACTGGAACAAAAATCATTATTATAAAAATCAAATAATAAATAATAGAAACCAGACAAATCAAAACATTGCCACCTAGTGTTAACTTCAATTCACCAAAAATAAAATTAGGAATATCCCATCTTTGAATATAACTGTTTAAATATCCTATATGTACAAGTGGTAATAAGAAAACAATATAAATACCACATAATGGTAGTGATGGATAATGAAGAGATTTTAAAGAACAAAAACTCTTTAACATAATTTTTCTTAATGATAATTTCTTATGTTCTTTATCTAATGCAATAATATTCATAACAACATAAATCTCATAAAAAATAATTAAGATCATCAATATAAATAAAAACAAACATATCACAATACCTTTAAAAGATAAAAACTGATAAATAATATCTTGGTTAAAAGCAATTCCATATGTGACACTATCTAAATATTCTTGAAGAATTCTTCTTAAAATAGGGCTTAAGATAAAAAGAGTCATCATCTTATAAAATATTTCAAACTTTAAGATATTTTGAAATAATGAATAATACTTATAATTTCTTATTCTTTCCACCTTGTTTCTCCCCTTTTGACTTAAACATTATATTTCAACAGTATGGAATTATTGTGTTAAATTCATCTTCTTATTTGTGTATTTATAAATAATATAAGTGACAACTATACATACAAGTGCAAGATAGAATTCTGGATAGCAAAGAGCAATACTTAGGTTCAAATCAAATTGTCCGCTAATTGTTAAGATATGCCATGTCATAAACTCATAGATTTCCATAACAATAATGCCAATCATTCCAATACTTCCTATGATTTCACTATTATAACCAAAATTTGTCCAAATGCCAACAAAAGCAAGAATAATACATGTCAGCGCTACTGGATTGTCTAATAATATAACACCATAAACTTCTTCTACACCTTTCATACCTCCAAACCAAGGTAATAGCATCGTTAATAAACTCAAGCTCAAAGCAACACTCATGATTATTTTTCTTTTCATATACTCATACCTCCTACACTATGAGTATACTCTTTTTGTACAAAACCTTTTTGTAATACTCGCTTAAAAATTTCTTAAGATTTACTTAAGATATCAAATAACTACGTTTCAATTTCTATTTCTCTAGCATTTCTTTAATTGTATAGTTATATATTTATTCTTCTAATTCATAATCAATATGTTCTAATGTCATTTTTAACTTTTCATCCTTATTTGCCTTATTATAATGTAAGTAATGTGTATATAAAATATCTATCATGATCAATGCAGGTATTTGGGGAGAAATTTTATCTGAAATAGCTAAATTCTTTAATCCACCCATTAAAACAAGTTCATCATAAAAACTACGATATTCATAAACCTTTGCAGCTGATAACATGATTGTTTTTGCACCTTTTTCTTTAGCAGTTTTCAGTCCTTCAACAACTTCCTCTGTTCTACCACTTACACTAATTCCAATCACAAGTGACAACTTATTAACTCTCGTTATATTCATACGAATAGAATGTGCCTCAGCTAAATAATCGACATCCAAACCAAGACGCATAAATCTTAATTTAAACTCTCTTGCAACAACTGATGAAGAACCTATCCCATAAACATACACACGTTCATATAAATCTAACATTTGTGCTAATCTAATCATCTGTTCATTATCAATTAATGAATATGTTTTCTCTAAGACCTTTTGGTATGAATTCAATACTTGCCTTGTTAATATATCTAAATTCTTTTCACTCTTCGTAGAACCTTGAAATGCAAAAAGAAATTCACGATATCCTCTAAAACCAAGTTTCTTTGAAAATCTTGATAAAGATGCTTCTGAAACAAATAATCTTCGAGAAACTGCTTTTGAGGATAAGTCCTCTCCATTGACATAATTAATAAAATAATCTGCAATACTTTTTTCTACATTTGTGAGATCATCATAAGCTGACTCAATAACAGGAATAACACTTTTATTATAAGATAACATTACACATCCTCACTTTCTTTTTCATTATAGCACAAAAAGGAAACTTTCGTTTCCTTAAATATATTCTTGAATGATAGGCTTAATTAATCTTGTTAATTTCTCATAACCCAATTCATTTAGATGAAGTCCATCTTGATAATACTCTATCAATGCTTCTTTATTTTCATCAATAAACTCCTCAAATATAGAAACAAATCTTGTCTTTGGATCAATAATTATGTCCTGACATTGTTGATAAATCATCTCAACAAGATCATTACAGCGGATACCAGGAACTTGATGATAACTTCTTAAAGATTCTACACAAGGCAATGTAGAGAGTAATAAGATTTGTGTTTGTGGACAATTCCCTCTTATTAAGTCAATAATATTTTTAATATTGACCGCAATTTCTTTAGGAGAAAGCATAACGGTATTTCCTAGATCATTAATTCCTATCATCATAACAACAACCTTTGGCTGATATTTAATAACAGCTTCATCACATATCCATAAAAGTTCATTTGATGTTGCACCACCAACACCACAATTATATTTAATAGAAATATCTTGATAATAATGTTCAATATTATACATTTCTGTAATAGAATCACCAAAGAAAATGACTCCTCCTTCTAAAGCTATTTTTGTTTGTTGTATAATAGAAAGAATTCTTTGGAGTTGTCCTTCTCTTAATTGATAATAACAAGGGTTATATTTCATTGTTTCTCTCATGGTTGAACCTCTATTTTCATTCCAATTTCAAACATTCTTTTCCAAGGCATATCAATTTCTAGAATATGGCATGGATGTACATGACTTATTTTAAGGGAGTTATAATATGTCTGTAATTTTTCCATAATTCTTTTTTCTACAACCTCTTGTTGATCCTTGAAATCATAATAAGAAAGACCCAATTCTACTAAGTCATTCTCTACCATATCTTTACGAACAATCGCTTGATAAAAAACATCCTCTATTATTCTATAACATAAATTAAAAATCAAATCCTTTTGTCCAATAAACATCTGAGTGAGAGTTGTCCCTAATGAGTTACAATTTGTATTCCATCCTGCATAACTGATAAGTTTATCTAAGCACCCAAGTTGATCTAAATAGCGTATAAGCTGTAGTTCTCCTCCATTGCTGAAGGCACTATCACACAAAGCAACTTGATAACCTAGTTTCACATAACTTTGTATACGATATGCAAAATCTAATAAATTCCTGTAACTTGTATAAGAAATATCAAGCTCATTATTATCTACAAATGATTCTTGCATAATCTTCCCAGGACAATTGATTGCGAGTAAATAATCTGCATCATTAGCATTATCAACAATAACTGCTTTACAGACACGAATATGTGACTTGAGACTTTCATACATAGGTCTATCTTCATATTTAGGAACAAGAGTAGGTCCTAGAATGGATGCATAGAATGGATAAACCTTTGGTTCAATATGATAATATTCATGATAAGCTCTTGCTAGTAAGGACATAGCAACTTCATCTGCACCTGGATAGATCATCACTTTTGTATCTAGATTTTTTTCTTTAACCTTTTGAACAATTGTCTTTTGAGATATTGCAGTGTATCCATAAGGTGATGAATCATCTTGTGGAATAACAAGAAAGTCAATATAGTCTTCTTCTAAATATTTAATAACCTCTAAGTTCATAGATGTATTAAAATCTCTTCTGGTCTCATAATCATTCACAATATCCTCTGGTATACAAATAGCTTCAAGTTCAGCTTCCTCTTCATCTGTGAGACTATGTCTTTTTTTATAATCGAGTAAATATGCTCTTTTGAATAATGCATATCCATACTCTTCATAATAATCTGGTTCTTCTTCACTTGAATTATAACTTGGTGCTCTCATAATACATAAGAAAGCATAAATCTTCATCTTTGGGTTGATTTGTTTTAATTTCTTAATAATACTTAATCGGCTCAATGCTTCTTCACGTGTAAGATGATGAATACGTGAAGGAATGAGACCACCATATAAAATCATATCTATAGAAAGAACAACATTATCACAATCTTCACTATTTTCTAGTAAAAAATCACTTATTTGTTTTGTATCTGTTGGTTCTTTTTTATGTCCAAATAAATCCATGTCTGGAACCAATAAATCAATATCTTGATTTGTCTTTCCAATCATTTCAGGAAAGACTCTATTACAAGGTCTTTCATCTAATGGTATTAATAATGTTTTCATTTCTTCTCATCCTTTTTATCCACAAAATAATATGGATCCTTCTTTAATATTGCCAATCCTTTTTCCCAAACTGCTTGCGCATTCAAAACATAGCATTTTGCTTCTAAAACATTTCCAACTTGATAATCCGTATTATCTAAAACATCAAGTATACGATCATATCGCTGTTGATAACCTTTAAAATCATGACGAAGAACATCCATATTTATGACACTTTTATCATGACATATTACTTTATAATCAAAACTTCCTCGATACAAATAACTTGGCACACACATTTCTTCAACTCCATGCATAGATGTATTACATAAAAGTCCACAACCTAGCATAATAATCTTCCCTTTTCTTCTTTTGACCTCGTGAAGAGGTGAAGAAGGTCCAACAGGACTAAAATCTCTTTGATGAGCGCTTGCTATTATCTTAGCATCTTTTCCCCATACACCAATGCTATGTGTTGGATTTATACTGCGATAAACATCTTGATTTTGTCTAAAAATTTCAGGTAATATTCCTACACAACTAGGAGTAGACATCACATCAAAAATACGATGATCAACATTGACATCTAAATAACTTAATGTCGGCAACATCAAAGTGCCCTCTTGAACTGTTGCTTTTAATGCATCAATCACTGCCTGAGGTCCACCTTCAATAACATCGTGACCTTTTAAAGCATTGTAAGAAGAATGCACAAGAATTGTATCGTCTTCTTTAATACCTAATTTTCTTAAATCATCAATCAAAGTTTTTGCATCCATCGTTCTCTCCTTATCCCTGAACTTTTGTTATAATATCTTGTAAAGCTTCTAAAATACTTGTTTTTCTATGACATTTATATTGACAGTCAATATCTGAAACCAAATAGCCTTCCTTTGCGATAGGAAACATACAAAAATCATTAGGAGCATCACCTATTGCATAAATCTCATAGTGAGGATACAAGATTTCAATAGCGTGACCTTTTGATGCTGATTGATGTAATATTTCTAAAGATGTTTGTGAAGTCTTTATTGCCTTTGTATTTTGATAAGTTGAGTTCACATAAGTCTCTATCTCATCAAGTTGTTTTGTATCTCCAATGAGTAAAAAGAGAACTGTTGGCTGGCAAAGAATAATTTCTTCAAAATCATCTTTTATAATATGTGAATCATAAAATTCTTTTGGGAAATCAGGATCTCTATCTGTTTTCCAATAACGATTAGATACTGTATTTAATTCAATACGAATATCTTTTGTTTTTATATCTTTATATATTTGTAAAGCATCTTGTTTATCTAATAAGGTTGCTTGATAATGATCATCTCTATTAATAACAGCACCATTTTGAGAAATACGATGAGTCATATGTAAATGATATCGTTCATCTACTTTAATAATATCATGGTCTAGTCTTCCCGTACAGACAGCTAATGTACATCCCAGTTCATGAAGTGAACTCAAACATTCTAATGTTTGAGTCCCCCCAATAATTGCATTATGACTGTCGAGTAAAGTTCCATCTAAATCAAAGACAACAACTTTATTCTTCAACTTGTTCAGCTCTTTCTTTATTCATAACTTTTACAAATGGGATGTATATAAGAACTGAAACAATGAGAATAACAAGTCCAACAACTCCAGACATAATATCTCCACCAGTTGCTAGAAAAGCACTGATGACTGGTGGTGTTGTCCATGGAATCAGAACATAAGTATGTGCCATAATCCCAATTTGAGTTGCAAGTGCACCAATACCAAGTCCTGCTAATGTTGCTCCAATCATAGGAATAATAAGGATTGGATTCATAACAACTGGTAGTCCAAACATTAATGGTTCAGAAATATTAAATAGTGCAGGAACCAGTCCAAGTTTACCTATAACTTTATAATCGTTTCTTTTTGAAACAAGGAAGATTGCAATAACAAGTGCCAACATATTACCAGCACCACCCATAAATGCAACTGAATCTAAGAATGGTTTTGTAATAATTTGTGTAGCTGCTTCTCCTGCATTTATCGCATTCACATTTAAAGCTAAGCTTGCTAAATAAATAGGTTCTAAAATTGGATTAAAAATATATGCTGAATGTATTCCAAATCCCCATAATAACATATATAATATATAGATAATAATTAATCCAATAGGTGATGAAACAATCGCCGTAAATGGTGTTTGTATCCAAGTAAAAATCAAATCATTTAATGGTGCTCCCATAGCATCAGTTACAATTCTTACAATTGCAAAAATAATAACTGTTAAAGCAACTGGAATAATTGAATTAAATGATCTTGCAATACCTGTTGGAACACTTTCAGGCATTTTAATAATTAAAGCTTTAAAACTCATCAAGAAACGAAGCACTTCAACTGATAATAAAGCTGATAGAAATGCTGTAAACATTCCTGCTGCCCCTAAATAATAAGTTGTCACATATTCACCAATTGTTGCATCAGCTACAAAAGGAGTTAAACATAAGAAACTCACAACTGCCATTGCCCCTGTAATTGATGTATCCATTTTGTAATTCTTTGCTAATGCTTTTGCAGTCGTAAATGTTAATAAAATTGCCATCACTGACATTGATGCTGAACCAATAACACTTCCTAATTGTGCAAACTCACTACATGGCAACCCAAACCATTTATCTAAATAATTCCCTTCACCAACAAATACACTGTTTATAAGCGTAAACAGTGATGCAGTGATAACTAATGGCATAATTGAAATAAAACCATCTCTAATTGCTGCTAAATATCTATTCTTTGATAATTTTTCAGCAATTGGTAATAATAAATTTGAAATTTTATCCATCATATTTTTTACCTCTCCTTCTTTATTTCATCTACAAATCTCTTTGTAATGACTTGTGGCCTTGTGATAATTGACCCAACAACCACACTATAACAACCTAATTCTAAAACTCTTTTCACTTTTAAAGGAGTATCAATATTTCCCTCTCCAATAACTGGATGTTGAACTGAAGAAATAATATCTCTGATAATCTTAAAATCATCTGCTTCAATTTTATGACCATAACTTTGTGGTGTATACCCCACAAGTGTTGTTCCAATAAAATCAAATCCAAGTTGATCAGCATGTTTAGCTTCTGCAACTGTTGAACAATCAGCCATAAACAACTGATGAGGATATTTGTTTTTGACTGCTTTAAAGAATTCATCTAAACTTTGCTGATTTAAACGGAGTTGCTTTGTTGCATCCATCGCAATGATATCCACACCCACTTCTACCAAAGCGTCGACTTCCTTCATAGTTGTAGTAATGTAAATATCTGTTCCATCATAATCTTTTTTGATAATTCCAATAATAGGCAAATCAACTTCTTTTTTAATAGCACGAATATCTTCTACACTATTAGCCCTTATTCCCTTAGCTCCACCCATCTTTGCAGCTAGTGCCATCTTTGACATAATGTAAGACGAATGTAGTGGTTCATCCTCTAATGCTTGACATGATACAATCAGATTATTTTGAATTTCTTTCATCTTTTTTCCTCCTCTGATATCAATTTACTGATATTTTTAATTATTCACAAGTATTTAAGGATATTTAGAAATTACTTTCACTTTTTCTTTGTAACCGCTTAAATTTAGTCGGCTTTTGAAAGTAATTTCGAAAAAAAGATAAAAGGTATTTTTATATCTTTTAATCAATAATTCCTAATAATCCTTATTGAATTCATTCTGTAGCTCCTCCGCTATTAGTAAACATATTTGATATCTTGAAGCAAAAATATGTTTTCACTACTGACTGATTCTTACCTGAACATAAGATGATTCCTATTGGAGAATTATCTCCTTCATTCATGAACTCTCTTTTGTAATCATTTACATACATCTGTATTTGTCCTAAATTTCGATAACGAAACTGAGTTGCTATGAGAAAGTTTTATAATACTTTTCCAATTTCAGGTCTTTGCCATACTCAGCACGTTCTTTACTACCTTGCTTTTCTACAATCATTTTACCAATCTGCCAGTCAGTTTTTACCATTGTAAAGTTAGCAGTCTGATAAAACTGTTTGTCTAACTATTACTCATCAGTGATTGAATCTCTTTATAAAAGTGTAGAGCTATGTAATCTAATTCTGATTCTTCTTTTGTCATAAAATAACCCTCCTATTTCTATATACAAGTTTTTAAGATCATTTTTCTTTTTTATACGAAAAAAACAAGATTCTAAGCAGAACCTTGTTTCTTTAAACTTTCTTGTTTATCCTTTTGTGTTTTAATGACTTTTTGACGTGAGAACTCTTCTCTATCTTTTTCATCTAAAGCTTCGCTAATAAACTTAACTGTCGATTCAAATCCAGGAATTGAAATGTTTTTAAGAGCATTCGCTCTTTTTTGAGTTTTACGTATAGCATTTGCTAAACGATAAACAGCATTTTCAATTTCAGCTAATTTCACAGTTAATTCTTTAACATGATAGAAACATCTATAAGCATAATCCACTTTAGAATTGGCTCTTTCAAAACCATATCCTAGACGAAGAGGTGTTTTTTCATAAGAAACTTTAGGGATTTCAACTCCCATAACACTTCGATAAGTGACACTAATTCCTTCATCAATAGGGACTGCTTCTACAATATCACTGATAATTCCTAAAGACATATTGGCTTCTTGAAGAGCATAATATGCTTTTTCATAAGATTCAGTGATATCATCTCTAATCATCTTGACATCATCTAATAAACTCATCATTTCTTTGATTAGAACATTTCTTTTCTTATCCATCAAGTCATATCCTAGATATGCTAGTTCTAATGACTTTTTGGTAGCAATCAAATTCCCTTTTGTTGGAAAGACTTGATTAGCCATTATCTACTGCCTGTTGTAATTCTCTAATTGAGCCATCTTCCTGAAGACCAAATTGAGATACAGCTTTTTCATGATCATAGAATTGTTCTAATACAGCATTATCAATACGGTCTAATTCGTTCTTTGGAAGAACTGATAATAGTGACCAACCTAAATCAAGAGTTTCCTCAATAGATCTATTGGTATTGAAACCTTGATTAATGAAATAGCGTTCAAATAAACGACCAAATTCCATATACTTCTTATCAACTGCAGATAATTCATCTTCACCAATAACTGATGTTAATGACTTAACATCTTGAACATGAGCATATGCTGCAAACAATTGGTTAGAAACTGATGAGTGATCAGCTCTTGTAAATCCTTCACCAATACCATCTTTCATTAAACGTGATAATGATGGAAGAACGCTAACTGGTGGATAAATACCCATTGCATTCAATTCAGAATCAAGTGTAATTTGCCCTTCTGTAATATATCCAGTTAAGTCAGGTACAGGATGAGTAATATCATTGTTAGGCATTGTCAAGATTGGAATCTGTGTGACAGAACCTTTTGCAGAATTTGCAATCCCTGCTCTTTCATATAAAGAAGCTAAATCTGAATAAAGATATCCTGGATATCCTTTACGACCTGGAATTTCTCCCTTACTTGAAGAGAATTCACGTAACGCTTCACAATAAGAAGTGACATCAGTATAGATGACTAAGATATGCATATCATGTTCAAATGCTAAATATTCAGCAGCTGTTAATGCACATCTTGGTGTTAAGATACGTTCAATGATTGGGTCATTTGATAAGTTCAAGAACATAACAACTCTTTGCATAACTCCTGCTTCTTCAAATGAACGTCTAAAGTATTCAGCAACGTCATTAGTTACACCCATAGCAGCGAAAACAACCCCAAATCCTTTTCCTTCATCATCAGCAACTTTTGCTTGTTTAACAATTTGTACTGCTAATTGATTATGTGGCAACCCAGATCCAGAGAATATTGGTAATTTTTGACCACGAATCAAGGTTGTTAAACAGTCAATAGATGAAATTCCTGTATTAATATAGTTTCTTGGATAAATACGAGCCACAGGATTTAATGGTAAACCATTAATATCCATTGATTTCTCAGCATAGATTTCTCCAAGTCCATCAATAGGTTTCCCAGCTCCAGAGAAAACACGACCTAAAATTTCTCTAGAAACAGGTAATTCCATTGGATGACCTAATAATCTTGTTTTTGTATTTGCAAGGGAAAGTGAGTTTGTTCCTTCAAAAACCTGAACAACAACTCTTTCACCTTCTATTTGAACAACACGTCCTAAACGTGTTGAACCATCTTTACATTGTAATTCAACCATTTCGTCGTATGATGCACCTTTGACATGATCTAATACGACTAATGGACCGTTAATTTCATTCAAACCTACATATTGAAGACTCATAACTTATTCCTCCTTTAGTCTATAGATGCAACAGCTTCATCAATGTCTTTATAATAATCATCAAATAAATCTAAATGATTATTTGGAACATCATATTTCATTTTAATGACTTTATCAAAGATACCAGTTTCCATAATCAAACGAATTGGTTTACCAGCATTAACAACTTCTTTACCACGTTTATAGAGATAAAGAATGACTTCCATCATTTTTAATTGTTTTTCTAATGGTACATAAGTATCATCTGGATGGAAAGCATTTTGTTGTAAGTAACCAACACGTACTAATTTAGCAACTTCAATAATTAATTTTTGATCATCAGGTAAAACATCAGATCCCATTAATTTAACAATTTCCATTAATTTTGTTTCTTCAGCAAGAATACTAGATAATTCTTGACGATCTCTTAAGAATTTAGGATCAACATTTTTGTTAAACCATCTTTCCAAATCAGGAATATATTCACTATAACTTTGATTCCAGTTAATTGCAAAATAGTGACGAGCATAAGCTAATGCTTTATCTAATGCCCAGAATGTACGAACGAAACGTTTTGTATTTTGAGTAACTGGTTCAGAGAAGTCAGCTCCCTGAGGAGAAACTGCCCCGATAATTGTAACAGAACCTTTTGTTCCATTTAAATTGTTCATATATCCAGCACGTTCATAGAATTGAGATAAACGTGAAGGCAAGTATGCAGGGAACCCTTCTTCAGCAGGCATTTCTTCCAAACGTCCAGAGATTTCACGTAATGCTTCTGCCCAACGAGAAGTTGAGTCAGCCATAATCGCAACATGGTAACCCATATCACGGTAATATTCAGCCAGTGTAACTCCAGTATAAATAGAAGCTTCACGAGCTGCAACTGGCATATTAGAAGTGTTTGCAATTAAGACAGTTCTGTCTGTTAAAGGTTTATTTGACTTAGGGTCAATCAATTCTCTAAATTCTTCAAGAACCTGTGTCATTTCATTTCCACGTTCTCCACAACCTACATAAACAATAATATCAGCATCACACCATTTAGCAAGCTGATGCTGTGTCATTGTTTTTCCAGTACCAAATCCACCAGGAATAGCTGCTGTCCCACCTTTAGCAATTGGGAACAATGTATCAATAACACGTTGTCCAGTAATAAGTGGCATTGAGATAGGAAGACGTTTGGCAACTGGTCTAGATTGTTTGATTGGCCATTTTTGAGTCAATGTACATTCAATAATCTTTCCTTCTTCATCTTCAATCTTCATCACAACATCATCAATTTTATATTGACCACTTGGTGCAACTTCAATAACTTTACCTTTTGTATATGGCGAAACCATACATTTATGCATAATTAAATCTGTTTCAGGAATAGTTGCATACACATCTCCACCTTGAACTTGATCACCAACTTTAGCAACCACAGTGACATCCCATAATTTATTCTTATCAAGTGGGTCAACATGACTTCCTGTAGGAATAAATGATCCAGATTCTTTTGCTATTTCTTCTAGGGGTCTTTCAATCCCATCGAAAATATTTCTTAAAATACCAGGCCCAAGAGTTACAGAAATAGGTTGACCTGTTGGATAAACAGGTTCACCTGGTTTCAATCCTGTTGTCGTTTCATAGACTTGGATTGTTGTAAATTCTTTTTTGATTGAGATAACTTCACCAATCAATCTTGCATTTCCAACATAGACCATTTCTAACATAGAAAAGGCATCAGTATCTTTTACTGTAACAACGGGACCATTGATTGAATAGATTACATTTTCATTCACTTTCAAATCCCCCTTGTTCTTATTTAATGATTAATCCAGAATTTTTATTGAACCATTCCTTTTGATTTGCCAAAGCAAAATCTAAAGTTTCATCAACAACCAAAGAAGATTCTTTGTTTTCAATAATAAATCCACCAATAGTAATATCTTCACTTGCTTCTACTTTAATATCAGATCCAAAAGCTTTTACTAAAGCTTTCTCCATTGATAAATCTTTTGAAGCAACAAACATAATTGAGTTTGTTCCTACAAAATCAGCAGCAACTTTCTTAATCTTTTCTTCCATAAAAGATGCATATTCTTTACTTTGAGTAAAAGCAACTAATTCTTCTCTTGCTTTTGCAAAAATAGTTTTAACATATTCATCTCTTTTTTCAATTAATTTTTTAGTTCTTTCAATATGACTTTCAGAAATTTCAGCCGAAGCATTAGAACTCATTTCTTCTTCTTCTTGTTTCAGTTTTAAATCTGCATCTCTTTTTGCTTCAGCACGCATAGATTCATAAGCTTCATCTTCAAGAGCTTTCACTTCATCAAGAATAGATTTTTCTTCATTCTTAGCTTGTCTTTCAATTTCATCTTTCATATAGAGAAATACTTGATCAATATTTTGCATAATCACATTCTCCTATAATTTTACACCAATTGCTTCTGATACATAACCATCAATTGTTTCTCCGATTTTAGAGTTTCCATGACGGTCAGGTATTTCAGTAATTAATGGCTTCTGTTGTTTTAATTTAATTTCAGATATAATATCTGGACACATATCGACTAACTTTGTTGTGACCAAAATAATTGCAATTGTTTCATCCTTCATTTTACTTTGAAGAACACTCAGAAAATCTTTTCTGCTGTGAACAACAACACCTTCAATTCCAACAAGTCTTAGTCCCATCAATGTATCAATATTATCGCTGATTAAGAAAAACTTCATATAATCAGACCTTTCTTTTCCAAATTATAAAGCGTTGATAATTAAGATAGAAATTAATAACCCGTAAATAGCAACCCCTTCACCTAAGGCAACGAAGATCAATGCTTTACCGAAGTTATTGTCATTTTCAGAGAATGCTCCAATTGCTGCAGGTGCAGCAGCAGCTACGGCAATACCAGCACCTAATGCAGAACATCCAGTTGCTAATGCAGCAGCGATAAATCCTAAACCTTGAGCCAAAGTCCCAGTCATACCTGCATCAGCAGCGAATGCTGAACTCATTGATAAACATAAAGTTAAAGCAACAGCTCCGAAGAACCCACCAACATGAGTTAATAAACGCCATTTCGCACTTTCTTTGCTTACTTTAGAAGTAAACATTTTAACTAATGGTAATGATAATAAAACAACTGCAACTAATGGTAAAATAAACATTAAAATAGACATAATAAATTTCCTCCAAATATAATTTTATCTTTCTTTAATAGAGATAAAAGGTTTCCCTTTTCCTTCATAATAACGTGAGAACATTTCGTAGAATTCAAGACGTAAAACTTGGATACCCACAATCATACCTTCCAAACACATAACGAAAGCATTCCCAATCACAACAACCAATAAATAACTCAATGTAATTGCTGTTCCACCTGCAACCATTTCAGCAAGTGTATAAACAACCATCATCATCCCAGCATGTGATAAAACGAAACCACCAACACGTAAGAACGACATTGTGTTCGCAATAAATGTTAACATAACTTCAAACAATTCAAAGAATGCTTCTGTAAAGAATGCTCCAAATCCATGTGGGAACATCTTTTCACCTTCAAGTTTGTAAGATAATGGTTCTTTTAAGAAAATCATAATGACTGGCATTGCAATTAAAAGTCCAATATAAAGTGGTCCACCAAGTGGTAAATTTAATCCCACTAACATATTTGCAACTAATAATAAGACTGAAACATAGAATACAAGTCCAGCAATACCATTTTGAGAGAATAATAAATCTCCCCAATGTTTTTTCTTTAAATTCAATATAATATTAAAAGCTATTGAAATAATAATTAAGATAACTCCTGTGGCAATGGCTGCCATCAATAGCGTCATTGTATTTTCAGACTCCATTGGTAAGAACATTGGTTCCATAAAATGTTCAAATAATGCTTCACTACCAAAAATAGAACCAAATACAAACCCAAATATAGTACTTGAAATACCTAAACGCATTCCTACAGCCCCTAATTGCATACCTTTCCATTTATAGAAGAAGTATCCAATAAGCGATAAAACAATTCCTTGACCAATGTCACCAAACATCATTCCAAATAAGAATGTATAACTGATAGCAACTAAATTTGTTGGGTCAAAGTCTGTATAAGATGGAACACCATACATTTCTACAAACATTCTAAATGGTCTTGAGAACCAGTTGTTCTTTAATTTTGTAGGTGGTGTCAAACGTGAATCTCCCATTGCTGGCTTGATTTCAACATGTACATCTTCAATTGTTTCAAATTCATTTTTTATTTTTTCAGCATCTTTGTCTTCTGCAAAACCATAAACAGCTGCATTTTTACCAAAGACAACGACATATTTTTGAGCATCATATGTTTCATTTAATTTCTTAGAAACAGAATAAATTTGATTCATTTCATCAATACTTTGTTGAAATAAATCTTTAATTCTTCCATCTAAAACAACTAAATAATTCTTAGCTGTTTCATCTTCTTCTTTTAAGACTCTTAAAGCTTCTTCAGGTGTTCCATGAACAAACTCAGGAATATGAATTCTTTCAAAGTATAAAGATGAGAAGATATTATCAATCTCTGGTGCTTTTGTTTCTGTTGTCATATACATACAATAAGTTTCTTTTGTTCCTTTGTGGAAAGTCTTAAACAAAAACTCTTGTGCTCCATAGTATTGAAGTTTATCTAAGTTAACAGTTGGAATACGCCCAAATCTCACTTGTAAATAATGACAGCTAAATAAAGTATCAAAATCTACTTCTGCATTAATCATATGCTCTAATTGAGAAATTGTCCCCTCATTCTCTTCAATCATCTGTTGAAGATCTTCTTTAACTTTCTCAATCTTCGTCACTTGTTCTAATACATTACAGAAAAATGTATCTGCTTGTATAATATTAATTCTTGTATTGTCAACATCTTGACATTTTAAATCTAAATGATATCCATCTCTCGCTTCTTCCATACGCGCGATTAAATCAGCATACGGGTTTTCCCTATTTAAAACCGATAATCCTTGCACAGAATCAGCAAATTTCGAAGCATATTCAGGATGAAATCCATCCAAATTAATCAATTTCATTAAAACCGAATCATATTGCTCGGCAGGAAATTCGATTTCTAATAGCTTCAACTTTGCTATTGCCATATGTTTCTCCTTCCTCTACTTTGTTGATTTCTTCTTGATGATTGATTTAGCAAAAACCAAGACAAGGCAAGCAACGACAACAATAGCGACTGGTGTAACAGGCCAGTTTATATGAGCTTCATAAACACATCCCAAATAAACAAGCAATGCATATACAACAATCAAACCACAAATTCCCTTCATTGAGAGAACTCTTTCAATTGTAGAATTTTCTAAATACATTTTTTTAAATGCATTAATTGTAAACGTTCCTGCAATTAAAAGAACTATTCCATCAACAAGTTTAAACACTGTTGACAGTGGTAATGCTATTGCTGGGTAAAGATTCATTGTATAGAAGAGATCTCCATAAATCAATCCGCCTAGCATTGATGCTATACCTAATGAAAGAAGTAATGACCCCATTTTCTTCTTTCTCATCAAAAGTCCAAGCAATGCTAAGATTGCTCCAACTCCTAAATCCCCCAAAAAGATAATAAAGACTGCATAGTAAAGAACTGCAAATGCAATTGTTGTATCAATCTTATCAGATTGTTTCACTTTACTTACTGCCTCAAATGGTTTGACAATTTTTGCATTATGCACAACTGTTGGTGCAACAACTTGTTGATGATCTAAAATATCAGCAGGTAATTTTTGATATTCCATACTCTCAATATCTTTCATCTGATTTTTAAATTCATCAAGAATACGTGTTGGAATAAATCCATAAATTGCACATTTACTTTGATAATCAACCACAAAAATTTTATATTCTTCTATTCTTTGTAAGAACGAAGCTGTTGAATATAACTTCAACAAATCAACTTTATGTGTTTCTCTTAAAATTGTCATCTTTTGATCCATACGCAAGATATATTCCTGCATTGCATCAATTTCATCTTTTAATTCCTTTTTTGCATCCTCTAATTTCCCATGCACAAATGAAGGAATTTTAATTTCTTCAAACCCTAACGCTTGGAAGATGTTGTCAACCTCCAACTGTAAGTTATTTGTTACTATATAACAGCACCAAACATAATGATGATCTTCTCCAAGTTTATTAAATATAAATGGTCGACCCTCATAGTACTTAATCTTATCAAGATTTTGTCTTTTAAAACGACCAAATCTTGCTTGTACATATTGACATTCTAATAATTGATCTAGATTGACTTCAGACAAACTCAAACGATTTAACATTTCTAATGTTTTCTCATTTTCATCTTTTTCTTGTATCAATTGATCTTGAACATCCTTAATTTTTTTGATTTCTTCTTCCAGACCAGTTAAGTAATCAGATTTAACTTGATAATCTAATGTATGTCCTGGAGCTAAATCACGATTTAAATCCAACTTTATATCAGATGCAATCTGAATCAAACGATCTAATAACTGAGTATAAACATTGTCTTCTTGTAATGCATGTACACCTTTGACGTTATTAACAATCTTTGAAGCAGATTGAGGATAAAAGTACTGTGAACCTTTTAATTTAAATAAGACTTCGTCAAGTTCATGACGATCAAAAGTCATATTTAACAATACCATTTCTTCTATAGCCATAAATAAATCCCCCTAGTAGATTAACATCGATTCAATTTGACTCGGTGTCTCTCCATATCTTAAACCTTCAATTATATGCTTAAGATTATCTATTTCTACTTGATATACAATCTTATACGTCATATAAACCAATGCACTATCAGTTGAAAAACGCATAAAACGTTTAGCCAAATGATAATTAATCTTCTCTGTATAATATTCAATGTAAACAAATTCATTATCATCTACAAATAATTTATACGGTGATTCAGCAAGTTTTTTTAAGAATTCACTTGCATCTTTTGTTTCAATCAATTCACTCATAACACTTCTTGGAATACGACTATATTCTAAGAAAAGAGTTTCTTTGATTTGTTCTGGAGTTGCATTGAAATATTTCTTTAAACGATATATTTTTGTAATATTCTGTAACTCTATAGAGGTATTGATCATTGTTAATAAATCTTTACGTTTTTTTCCTTTAAATAATTTATTGACTGTATCAACATACTCTTTATAATAAATATGTTTTAATTCTAATTCTAATAAGTTAGAATCCAATGGTTTATCATCATCTGGTTTATATTTTAAGAATGCATCATAATACTTTGTTCCTCTTAAGAGCACCAACAAACTATCATAATCATTCACCGCTAATAATCCATACAAATCAAAACTTGCATACTTATTCAAATAATCAGGAACTTCAATTTCATATCCTGTGTAGTAATCAGAGACAATTAATCTTGCTTTTGTCAAAATTAATTGAATTTCTAATTCAGTTACACCTAATCGATAGAATTCTAATTCCTTTTTAGAAGCATATCTCATTAATCGGTTTAACCTTAAAAATATTTCTTTATTTAATAAATTTTCTAACTGCCCACGATGAATATTGATTTCTTTTATATCAGATAAGATATCACTATAAGCAGTTTCACTTTTTAGATAAGCGACTAAATCATTAATACTTCTTCTTTTTAGTAGTTCTTCATAATTTTGCTCAGTTAATCTATGTGAATACATAGACCTTGCTTTTGCAAGAATGGCATTTGATGAAAAAGAACTCATACGATCACCTCTTCTCTAAATTTCTTTACAACGATTAACAAGCGTAGAAACCCATTTCTCTTTGTTCTGCTCGTAAAGACTTGAGAGTTGACTCAGTGATTCTGTGTACTCTTGTTCATTTTTGACCTTAGTTTCTTGAATTTGTGCCTCTAACTCTTTTTTATGAGCATCAACTTTTACCTGATATTCTTTGACAAAAGAGTCATAGATTTCTTTTTTCTTTGCACTCATATTGGATTGAACATCTAATTTCTTTTTCTTAGCTTCTTCAACCTTTGTAGAGCACTCTAAATCGACTGCAACAATATCCTGAATAATCTTGTCCAAAATAATCCCTCCTCACTTTATCTTTTAGTTCCTCACCTAGTTTACTCCTATTTTTTTGACATTTCAAGAAAAATAGTTTATTTGAAAAAAGATTGAATCATGCGCAACTTTTCACAAATTCAAACTTTATTCAATAATTTTAACTAATTCATTCTAACTGGTTATTTTATCTTGTATTTATCAATAAAAATCATCTATTCATCAAACTTGAACAATTTGTTTTTTTGTTCACATTAGACTTTTATTTTTATTCATTTACAAAGATTTGTCTAAAGATTTTTCTAATTAACGGACCAGCAAAAAAGATTTGCCATCCTAATGCCATAGGAAAATTTATGACTGTTGTTTGTAGCCACACTGCTATGAAATGTATTCCAGCATTCTTAAATAAAAATGTGGCTATAAAACTCATCATAGGACACATGAGACAGACAATCATTGAACAAAGTATAATTGTTATATGGAATAAATGATCTGCTTGTGAATCAACCAATCTAAACGTTAAACTCTGTGCAATTTTCTCTACAACAAATAATTCTAAAATAATAGCTATTGGCCACATCACAATCATTTCCTGAAAAGCCATTATGAAGACTTGATTTGTCATCCCTCCTGTAGCAATTGCGATATTATAGCAAATCATGGCATAAACCATTAAAAAAGCCATCATCGATGTAAATATAAAATTCTGTAATTTTGTCTTAGGCATATTGTACCCTCCTTTATTTTAGGCACAAAAAAACATGTGTGTTGTTCATAACCATGTGACACACATGTACCGTTTCCAATTATACCAATATCATATTTTTTTTGTAACATAAAGTATATTATCATATTTTTAAATTATATGTAAGAACTTTTCTTATTTTTTTATTTCTGACTGAGGTGCTTTAAACATGATATATATAGGAACAGCCAATAAAACACTTCCACCTAATATATTCCCTAAGGTCGATAATAACATATGTAATGGTAATGTTAACCAATTCACTGTATTTCCTAATTGAGTTAGTCCCATTGTAAAAATTCCACCATTAGCAATACAGTGTTCAAAACCTGGTAATACAAATGCCATGACAAACACCATAATCACAATTAAACGTGCTGTTTCATCTTTGATTTTAACACCTGAATAAGCTGCAATACAGACTATAAAATTACATAAGATCCCTTTAATCAATAATTCCATAACATCAAACTGAAGTTTAGATTCCATAACCCCTTGTAAATAAGGAATCATGATTGCTTCCTGTGCTCCACTTTTGATATATAAGAAACAAACCAAAGCAATTCCTACCATATTCCCAATATAGCAGACAATCCACATTGGAAGAATCTGATGAAACTTTAATTCTCCTTTTAAAACTGGCATAATGCTCACAAAACAATTTCCAGTAAAAAGTTCTGCACCTAAATAAACAATTGCTACCAAACCAATTCCAAATGTCCCTGCAACAGCAATCTTCCCAACAACTGTATGATCATTAAGTAAAGCACCTAAAGTATAAGATAAGATTGCTGCAACACCTAAATAAGCACCTGCCATAAATGATCTCACAAAGAAACGTAATGGATCAGTTTTCATTATATTATATTTAATATGTCCCAATTTACATAATACATCAATATCGCTAAACATAGTATCCCCCTTAAAACCAATGTTATTATATAGGATAGAGTATAAAAAGGCAAAGTATTTCTAATTATATTAAAGGTATTTTGTAAAATTGCGAATTTAATTGATTTCTTAAAACTCAAACTTATTCATATATAAATTTTCTTTGATCATAAGAATAACTTTATATATGTTCTCAATCTTGTTGGCAGTAACAAAACACTAAAAAGAGATATATGGAAAGATAATTCGGAATAAATTCGCGCTTATATTGAAAAACAAAGATAGAAGATATAGTTCAAATCTCTCCTCGTTCTTAATTTTTAATATATATTCTATAGATACACCATTCTGGAATTATAATATTCTTGAGTTTCACATCTTCTTTAATTATTAACTATTAATAGTTTTCCTCTTTGATATAAATTCGTTTTTGAATCATTTTCGCTTTATCTGTTCAACAGTGAAATACGGTATTTCATTCTTATCATCAATCGCTATATCAAGCCTTGTAAGATGAAATCGGTCTTTACCCACTATTTGTATACAAGTATCAAAGAAATCACTATAGGTGCTTTTGTAGTCTGTAACAAACTATAATAATCATATCCTTGTACACTCAAGACCAAATGGCATTCAACTTTATTTGTACCATCATTTAATTGCCTATCTCCATACACCTTGATTGTACCAAACTGATATAGACGTGTATAATCTTTATGTTTAACTTTAGCTTTCTGTATTAGGTAGTATTCTAATAGCAATCCTAATACCCTGCGTATCAGTACCTCCGCTTTCATGTTTTCAAAGATCATGCTTAGATAATCAATCTTAATGCTCAACTCTCTTTTCAACATATAGATGTATCCTCCCTGTTTTTTCAACCTTATTTACTCATAGCGATTCCATTTGCTACATATCATCAGAAACTTTTTCCTGTTTCTATTATTAGTACAAATGTACATATGAATTTGGCAAAATTTACAAAACTTTTTATCTCCCTCACTATATATCTCGTCATCAGGAGCTAATTTATCGCATTTTCAAGAAAATCTCTTACATTTTGTTATTTTAACTATTTCTACAACAAAAAACTTTGCGGCCATAAATCGGCTGCAAAGCATTATGTAGAGCCTGTTTTCTGCTCTTTGGTCTGTATTGTGTAGGGTGGTGCTAGTAATGCGCCATATAAAGATTGTCGCTAACACTCCAATCCAAGCCATTTCCCATGCTTACACTTTGTTCGCTAGTCGTAGCTTGATTAAATTTTCTATAAATCGATCTAAATAATTCAACTATTGAAAGTTTGGCTTAATCCATAAAGATTTTAAGTTATTATTATCTATAACTACAAAAATATCTGATGCAAACATAATGGATACACCTTTAACATTTTTATCACCAATACATACCCATCCATTTTTATTATCGTAGTATGTTTTCCATTCATTAAATTCTTTTTCCCTATATGAGATACCTGAATCATAATCATTTTCCAATTCTACAATTCCGTTGATTGTTTGAGGAACTGACAATTTTTCATCTATCCAATTACAGAATGGATGTAATCCCCATACACTAACTAGTTGATTAGTTAGTGAATCTATACTTAATTGTAAATAACCAATAAGTATAGAAACATCCCCTCTTTTATTTGAAATAAAATCAAAAGAATTTTCATTTTTCCTGTAAATTACTTGTCCTTCATTTATTTCATTAGAATATTTATATGTAATTTTCATTTTTTACCTCCCATTGAATAAGAAATGTACTATTGTATTACTGTCCATATCAACTACTAACTCCCAAGTGCCAGTAATTCCTCTAAATGTTCCAGGAACATTCCATTTAAGACCATTATTTAATATTGTATCTTTAACTGGTGTTCCTCCATCAATAATACTTTGTATTGTTTGATTAGAATTGATGTATGGTCTTGTTAAATCTCCTGCCTCTTGAATAGTTATATATTCTCCATCTTTTCCAATAATCTGAACTTTATTTTTACTTACAGTATCATTTAAATGATTTTTTACCGTTTCTGACAATTTCAAATCTTCAACTCGAATATTTTTATTAAGAGATTCACCAGCTCCCTGATAGCCACTATTAGATGAAGAGGGAGGTGCATAGCCTGGACTTGTATTTCCTGATGAAGCATAT
>ERZ773248.281-NODE-281-length-72671-cov-9.012422_pt1 | contig 72671 bp, 56 predicted proteins | sample MGYA00580518_ERZ773248 | MGnify/ENA primary metagenome ERZ773248 (study PRJEB29015, sample SAMEA2737762) | human gut metagenome | biome: human gut; feature: human-associated habitat; material: faeces | place: China | collected 2012 ...
TTTCCAAGCTTTATTCCGGTTCGGGTATCCACAGCCTTCCTGAATTAAATCCCAAAAAATCACACGTGAAAACACCCGCCCCCTATAAACTCTCTAAGTAATGAATTCGCCGGTACATTCTCACTTCCGATTCCAACAAAGTAATCAAGGAATTTCAATAAACGTTTTGCTTCCAAATATTCCGGACAGTCTCGTTCAATTCCAAAGAGTTGAGCTTCTACGTATGGTTTCAATACTGCAAGTTCATAGATTAATGCTGAATTAAACATCACATCTGCCTCTTCCTGATAAGGAAAAATATTCCTCTCTTCTCCTTTTCTCACCGCCGGCCACATACGGATCGTCTCCTTTGCTGATGTACCTCTGGTTCTTGCATCGCGTACAATTCTGCGGATCAGACGTCCATCTGTTGTCGGGATACGGTTATGCTCATCAATATTCAGCTGTGTAAGTGCACTGATATAAATTTTAAACTTATTTTCATCCGGAAGCTTTCTGGTCAGTTCCGGATTCAGGCAATGAATTCCCTCAATTACCAGCACTTCGTTTTCTTTTAATTTCTTTGGCCTTCTTTTGTATTCCTTATGACCGGTTACAAAGTTAAACTCCGGTATTACGACTTCTTTTCCCTCCAGGAGTTCCTGAAGCTGAAGATTGAATAATTCCACATCAACCGCACCAAGTCCTTCAAAATCAAATTCTCCATTCTCATCTCTTGGTGTCTCTTCGCGTTCTTTAAAATAATTGTCCACAGCAATCGGATACGGACACAATCCATTCGCCCGCAGCTGTACAGACAGTCGATGTGAAAAAGTAGTCTTACTCGAAGACGATGGTCCTGCAATCAATACAAAGCGGACATCCGAACGCTCTTTGATCTGTTCAGCGATCTGTGCAATTTTTTCTTCCTGAAGTGCTTCTTGCACCAATACCAATTCGTTCACATCACTTTTGGTAATCTTGTCGTTCAGGTCTCCAACTGTTTCGATCCCCTGAATATCTCCCCACTTGGTTGATTCCTGCAGCACACGGAACAAGTGATTCTGCGGTTCGAACGGAGGTACTGCTTCCGGCTCATTCATCACCGGCATCTGAATCACAAATCCCTCATCGTACAGGTATAATTTAAAATATTTCAGATATCCGGCACTCGGTACCATATATCCATAATAATAATCTTCAAATTCATTCAAACTGTAAATGTTCACCCGAGACACTCTCCGGTAATGGAACAGACGTTCTTTATCGTGCATGCCATGCTGTCCGAACATTGCAATTGCATCATCTGTATGCACGCTTTTTTTTCTGATAGGAAGATCCATTTCCACCATAGCTCTCATACGGCTTTCTACACGATCAAGAAATTCCTGTGTAAGATCAATATTTCCTTCTATCGTGCAATAATAGCCCTTACTTACAGAATAATGAATTCTGACTTTATCGATATTCTTATGTTCTGCCACATCATAAATTGCTTTCACGAGCATCAGGCTCATACTTCTCCGGTAACTTTTATAACCCAGCGGATCCGCAGTCGTCACAAATTTCAACTCACAATCAGTTTCCAGTGTCTTGAACAATTCCTGAAGTCGTCCATCCACAAATACCAGCACAATATCATGCTGATATTCCTGCTGATATGTTCTGGCTATCTCCTGATATGTCGTTCCTTTTTTGAATTTTTTGTCTGTTCCATCTACATGGACCGTATATAAAATATCATTCATAGACACACCTCATTTTCACACTTTTACTTTGGCCGTTTCATAACTTCCTCATCTCATTTTGCCTCTGGCTCACAGACTTTCTCATCTTTACACAAGCAGAAACGGATGAATGATCGGAGCCGCAATAACTTCCACATCTTTCAGATTCTTTTCCAGATACTGTCTCATATCTTCAATAAAAATGTGCTCGATTCCATAATGACCGCCATCTATGATTGCCAGCCCCTGTGCCACTGCATCAATTCCTTCATGATGACCGATATCTCCGGTAATCAGTACATCTGCATGTTTATCCAGGGCTGCCTGGATCACACTTTTCCCGGAACCCGGACAGATTGCAATACGCTTCACTTTGTCTTCCAGATTACCGAACACCTTTACTGCTCCCAGATGAAATGCATCTTTTACATCCTCACAGCACTCTCTGAGCGTCATAGGAATCTCAAGATCTGATACTCTGCCGATCCCCTCCGGCTCATCTTCTTTCCCGATATCACCTTCTGCTGTCACTTCCAGTATCTCAGCGTCTTTCATATTCATCTTGTCTCCGGAAAGTTCCGCCATTCCTAGTACATCATAATTCGTATGCATTGCATAATAAGAAATGTCGTTCTGAATCAGTTTAAGAATACGACCTCCTACAAAATCAAGATTATGAATTTTCTTGATCGGTGAAAAGATCATCGGATGATGTGTAATCAGCATATCTGCACCATTCTTAACCGCTTCATCTATTACTTCATCTGTTGCATCCAGTGCGATATATATTTTTTTCACTTCTTTATCGTCTCTCCCCACCAGAAGTCCGACATTATCCCATGAAAGTGCGTAATTCAGCGGATATTCTTTTTCAATTACATTCATTACATCTCTACACAACATCTTACATACTCCCTTTCTTCTACTCGTAATACTTCAATGCCTCTTGCGTCAGTATGATCTCCTTTTTCAGTTCTTCCATTCTTCTGGCAGCACTTTCACTGTTCTGATGTTTAAAAAGCTGCCCGAATACATGCTCCTTAATTGCCATCTCCCTGTCCAGATATTTCTTGAGTACCGGATGCCGCTGCTTCAACAGACATTTTCCATATGTATATTCACATACAGTATACTCTTCTTTTTCTCCATGTATGACTTTCATCATCGGATAAAATTTCCCATCTTCTTCTACCATATTCTCCTCTATGATCTGAAGCCGATGTTCATTCAAAAATCGTCTGACTTTTCCAATCTCCGACTGTGGCTGCAGGATCATTGTATCCAGCGCATCTGCTACCGTTCTTCCTTCCATCAGGATTTTTATCACCAGACCGCCGCCCATGCCGGCAGCAATCATCGTATCCACTTCTCCCGGAAGGACTTTTTCCAATCCGTCCGAAAGTCTGGTTTCTATCTTTTCTTTCAGTCCATGGCCGACTATATGCATTCTGGCTCTCTCCAAGGGACCTCTGTTGATATCCAGTGCGATCACTTTCTCCGCTATATGATGTTCTATCAGGTAAATAGGAATATAGCCGTGATCTGTACCGATATCTGCAACAGAAGCGCCCTCTGTCACCAGATCTGCAACTGCCTGCAGTCTCTTTGATAGTTCCATAGGCGCCTCTTTTCTTAATCTAAATAATCTCTTAATTTTCTGCTCCGGCTTGGATGACGCAGCTTGCGAAGTGCTTTTGCCTCAATCTGACGAATACGTTCACGGGTAACATCGAATTCTTTTCCTACTTCCTCCAGTGTACGTGCACGTCCATCGTTCATACCGAATCTTAATCTCAATACTTTCTGTTCCCTCTCAGTCAGAGTATCCAGAACTTCATCCAACTGCTCTTTCAAAAGTGTCTGAGCTGCCGCTTCTGCCGGTACCGGCACGTTATCATCCTGAATAAAGTCTCCGAGATGACTGTCTTCTTCTTCACCGATCGGAGTCTCCAATGATACCGGTTCCTGTGAAATTTTCAAAATCTCTCTTACTCTTTCTACCGGCATATCTAATTCTGCCGCAATCTCTTCCGGCGTAGGTTCACGTCCTAATTCCTGCAACAACTGTCTGGATACACGAATCAATTTATTGATCGTCTCTACCATATGAACCGGAATACGGATTGTTCTTGCCTGATCTGCGATTGCTCTCGTAATAGCCTGTCTGATCCACCACGTAGCATAAGTACTGAATTTAAAACCTTTGTGATAATCAAATTTTTCTACTGCTTTAATCAGACCCAGATTTCCTTCCTGAATCAGATCCAGGAATAACATACCACGTCCAACATAACGCTTTGCAATACTTACAACCAGACGCAAATTCGCTTCTGCCAGTCTTTTCTTTGCTTCTTCATCGCCCTCTGCCATTCTCTTGGCAAGTTCTACTTCTTCATCTGCCGACAGAAGCGGTACTTTACCAATCTCTTTCAGGTACATACGGACCGGATCTTCAATGCTGATTCCATCCGGCACCGAAAGATCGATTTTCTCCACATCAATATCATCTTCGTCTGACATCACAATATCATCCGGTATATCATCGTCATCATTACTGATTCTGAGCACATCAACATTATTTGCTTCCAGGTAATCGAATACTTTTTCCATCTGATCAGAATCAAGTTCCATATCAGAGAAAAAATCATTGATTTCCTGAATCTCCAGGATTCCTTTTTTCTTCTTTCCAAGTGATACAAGTTCTCTTAACTTTTCCTGGAATTTTACGATATTTTCGTCCATGTAGTGTCCATCCTCTCATTGCTTGTTTATATTTTATCCTTAATTAATGGAAATATGCAGTGTCCGCAGATCCTGCATTTTTCTTTTTTCATTCATCAGGCGCTGCAGTCCCTGAATGTCTGTAGGATCCAGATTCTTCGTTGCTTCTTCAATACTGTGATCTTTGACCCGTAGAATTGTCTCCTGCAATGCCTTTTCCTGTTCTTTCACAGTTGTCAGTTCTTTGATCTTCGTATGGAACAGACCTGCCACTTGCCGATGTTCCTCTTCATCTGTAAAGTGATTCATGATCTGAGCCGGATTAACCTCATGCTTTTCATATTGTTCATATAAAAGTTCTGCCACTTGCCGGAAAAGCCCTTCCGAAAAATCTTCCGGTGTAATATACTTTTCAATCTGTCGAAAGATATCTTCACTTTCAATCAGCCATGTGAGCAGTATTTTCTGAGATACCAGAATTCCATCTTCTTTTTTATTCTTCCTGTTATTCTGTATCTCCCTGGGTCTTTCAACCGGTTTTGCAAGTCCTGCCTGTACCGCCATCTTTCCAACCAGTTTCCTGAGATCTTCAAATCCGACATGATAGGCTTTCGCCACTGCTTCTATGTAGTTATTGCGTTCAATCTCTTCTTCAAACTGTGTCAGCCTTCTCGCCGTTTCTTTCATAAACTCTGTCTTTCCTTCTGGCGAATTCATATCATACTCCTTCTCCAGCACTTCCAGACTGTACATAAATACATTTCTCGCACTTGCAATCCGTTCTTCGAATTTCTCTGCTCCCAAATTCTTAATAAATTCATCCGGATCTTTATACGGTTCCATCCTTATGATCTTAGCAGTAATCCCTGCATCTCTTAAAATCGGCATGGCTCTTAATGCTGCTCTTGTACCGGCTCCGTCACTGTCATAGGTCAGATACACTTCCTGTACATATCTGCGGATCAGTGCAGCATGTCCCGGTGTCAGCGCAGTTCCCAATGACGCAACAGCATTGGTGAACCCTGCCTGGTGAAGTGAAATCACATCCATATATCCTTCACACAAAAGGAAATACGGCTTCTTGGTACGTCTTGCCCTGTTCAATCCATACAAATTCCGGCTCTTATCAAAAACCATTGTTTCCGGTGAATTCAGATATTTTGGTTTTGCATCTCCCATCACACGACCACCAAATCCGATTACCCTGCTATTGACATCCATAATCGGAAACATCACACGGTTCCAGAACTTATCATACACACCATTCTTTTCATCAATACTGATCAGTCCTGCTTTGGCAATCATGTCATCCTTATATCCTTTCGACTTCAAGTAACGGTACAGATCATCACTGTACTTATTCGAATAACCCAGACCAAATGCCTTGATCGTCTCGTCACTGAGCTGTCTTTTCTTAAAATATCCAAGTCCTACGGCTCCTTGACTGCTCTTAAGCTGCACGTAATAATATTGTGCTGCAGCTTTGTTGATTTCCAAAAGAATCGCCCTTGTATCCGCACGTTCTTTTGCCTCTTTCGAGTATTCTTTCTCCGGAAGTTCTACCCCTGCTCTGTCTGCCAGATATTTCAGCGCCTCGACAAATGTATAATTCTCATACTCCATCAAAAATGTAAATACATTTCCTCCGGCACCGCATCCAAAACAATAATACATCTGCTTCTGCCTGCTGACAGAAAAAGACGGAGACTTTTCATTGTGAAACGGACACAGGCCAAAATATGAGCTGCCTTTTTTCTGCAGTTTTACATAAGTAGATATTACATCTACAATATCATTTCTTGATCTTACTTCTTCGATAATCTCATCAGAATAATACATTTTGAATCTCCTCATTATTATTATTCGACAAAACTTTTTGATTTCCTTTAATTTTTCTCTTTTTTATTAAAATTCCTTATCGTTAATCAGAAAAAATTATTAGTATGTAAAAAAATAAGAAACCCAAAACAAATCAAGGGTTTCCATCTTTTAGATGAATGCGGAAGATGGGACTTGAACCCACACAAGCGCAATGCTTACAAGATCCTTAGTCTTGCTCGTCTGCCAGTTCCGACACTTCCGCATATTCACTATGTAATTTTCAGTCTTCGTTACTCTCAAAAAATAACTGCGGAAGATGGGACTTGAACCCACACAAGCGCAATGCTTACAAGATCCTTAGTCTTGCTCGTCTGCCAGTTCCGACACTTCCGCATTCATCTTTGCTCTCTCGCGAAGACAAGATATATAATACATCGAAATTGTTATTGTGTCAACAGTTTTTTTGAATTTTTTTATTTTTTTGAACTATTGCATAAACTGTTAATATTTCTTCTGTTTCAAAAGGACTCTCTTAATATACCGGAAAGTTTTTTCCTCTCCCTCTTCTGCCAGCATTTTCAACAATTCGTGCAGAAGGCCTGCTGTATCCGGATGGATCATTTTTCCAAGCCGCCCGGCTCCCTTCTCATAATACTCCAATGGATGATTGTCTCTGTATGCGTCCCCCTGATATGTCTTAGATGCCGCAATACGATCCATGAACATCTCCACAACATATTGAAGCGGCATCTTAAGGCCTATGATACCTTCCCCCGGATCTACACTATAATCGATCCAATATTCATAATGATGTTTGTTACGTCCTTTATGATGTAACCATGCCTTAGAATAACCCGTTGCCTCCCGTTCAGCATTATTCGGACTTCTATTTCCCTGGTAATACCTGCATCCAACTAAAAATTCTGTCGGTGAATATTTGGACAGGTCATGAAGAAGTCCCTGTCTGTAAAGTCCTACTTTAAAGCATTCCTTCATAACAAGATATTTATGATGATTGATCGTCTGTAAGTGTTGTAATGTCTTCATTTTTCTTCGTTTCAACCTCCACAATCCGTTCTGCTGTAAGCACCGTAACCGACCGCTCTTTTAACTCTAATTTTCTCTGATCTTTCAAAAGCACCGGCACATCTAACATCCCCCGTTCCGTCGTCGCTTTCACATACCAGCCATATCCCTTTGGTAAAGCCGGCAGTGCAAATACATGTTCCAGCCAATGCATATTATATGCAACATAACAGTCCTCGCTTTTTGTCTGTGCTCCACTGTAATATACGCCCAATTGCCTGCTCGACACTTCCCCCGGTATCTGCCACGCCTCTTCCCCGTGATAAGATACATCCGGCACACCGCAACAGCTAAGATCTATCCCCTGCAGTTCTCGCTCCGGTGTGAGAATCGGATGCGATTTACGGAATGCAATCAGTTCTTTTACAAAATCATGCAGTTCTTTCTTCTTTTCCAGTCCCCGCCAATCTGTCCATCCTATCGGATTATCCTGACAGTATACATTATTATTACCTTTCTGAGAATTTCCAAACTCATCTCCTGCAAGCATACACGGAGTTCCCTGTGCCAGAAAGAGCAGGAAAAATGCATTAAATATCTGATGATTCCGCAGTTCCATTACTGCCTTTTTCCTGCTCGGTCCTTCCGCCCCGCAGTTCCAGCTATAATTATAATCCGGTCCATCCTGATTATGTTCACCATTCTCCTCATTGTGTTTCGCATCGTAAGACACCAGATCATTCAGGGTGAATCCGTTCTGATCAGTAATGTAGTTAAAGATTCCCTGCTCTTTTGAATGGTGTTTCAGCCAGTAGATCACGTCATGGATCATCCCTTCGTCACCTTTCAGAAATCTTCGCATGACTGTCTGGAATCCCAACTCGTGTTCCATAATCTTGGTGTTTTTCAAAAACGGATCTGCATGCACACTCTCCGTCGAAATCACAAACGGATTTAATATAAATCCATCTATATGGTATTCCATAACATAATACCTCAGACATTCTAACATCATCATCTTATCTGCAGCCGTGCAGAATGGCATCTCCAGAACGACCTCTATTCCGGACCGATGACAAGCCTTCACCATATCTTTCAGTCCTCTAGCGCCATCTCCATCTGCAGAATATGCGCTTTTGGGTGCAAAATAGCTTCCCGCACCGTATCCCCAGTAATTTCTATATATCTGGCATTCTTCAAATTCATATACCGGCATACAATGGATCTGGTTGATCCCAAGATCTTTCAGATATTCCAGCTTTTCAATTACTCCCTGAAAAGTTCCCTTCGCCTTTACTTTTGATGATGGATGTCTTGTAAATCCGCGGATATGCAGACTGTACGCTATTACCTGATGATACGGTATCTGTAATGTATGATCTCCTTCCCAGTCATAATCACTCATCTGCAGCCGTCCCCGGATCTCATGTTCTGACAGTTCCTTTTTTACACCCCAGCGTTCTTTGCCGGCAATTGCTTTTACGTACGGATCAGTTACAACCTCTTTATTAATCAGATAATTGTATTCATAATCTCCCGGCTCGATATCCTCAAGTGCTATACACCTCACTTCACCGATCATTGGTTTCATATCAAACTGCCTGCACGGTTTCTTTCTCCCTGTGCGGTATAATAACAGTTGGCAGTCCTTATCTGCCGGAACTGCAATGGAAAAATTAACCCTATCTTTACTTATCTGCACCCCCAGTGGTAATGGATATCCTTGAACCTCTCTCATCTCTGTTATGTCCTTCCCGTTGCCCGTCTGCGCCTATTGCCATCCGTCTGCGCCATACATTTCAACATTATCTTTATTAATCATAAATACGTCTATTGCCGTCTCTGTTTCAAAATCTTTTCCGTCAAGAACATTCAATGCAATATCTACTGCTTTTTTCCCGATATTGATCGGACACTGTGCGACTGTCCCTGCGATCTGACTATCCGCTTTCATTAATTCCTTCTTAATATCAGGCGAACCATCTACACTGTAGACAACAGTCTGATCATTATTCGCAAGATTCAGTGCTGTCTTTGCTGCAACAGCCATCTGGTCGTTTCCACACATGATTGCCGTCACATCCGGTTGTTCCTCCAAAATCTTCTTGGCTGCTTCCAGCGCACTGTCAAATGTTCCGTTTGTATCTTCTCTCGCTACAACTTCAAACCCTTTTTCCGCCTTGGCAACTGCCTGCTCAAACCCTGTAATACGGTCATTCACCGAATTTTGTGTCGTAGCCTCCAGAATTGCAACTGTACCGCCATCCGGATACTTTTCAATCAGATCATTGCCACAAAGCTTCCCTGCCTCTGTATTATCAGAGCCCACATATGCATCAATATAATCTGTGTCTTTTACCTGTGAATCAATATTAATAATTTTTACCCCTGCGTCCTGCAATGCCTGAAGCGAAGGTGTGATCTTCTCCCAATCGACCGGGCAAAGGAAAATTGCATTGATCCCCTCATTGATCATCTCCCCGATCTGCTCTGCCTGTGTATCCGCATCAGATGCCGGATCTTTTACCACCATGGTACATTCTTCTTTTTCTACGATCTGTTGTGCAGCTTCTTCCAATGTTATAAAATATGGATTCTGCATATCGATCACAGAGAACCCAAACTTGTACTTTCCTGCGTCTTCTGTCTGATCCGTATCCTCCGAATCATCTGTTGTATTCTCACTGACTGCATTATCCACCGGCTTTCCAGCCTCTTTCTTGCATGCAGATAATGCGAAAATGCATACGAGTAATACTGCAATCACTCCTAACATTCTCTTCTTCATCATGTTGTTATTCCTCCTTATTATTGCGTTACATACAGCTACATTCTACAACATTTTTACCCGTTTGACTACTATCATCTTGCTTTTTATCCGTTTCTTTGTTAAAGTTAAGATAAGTTTTAATGTTAGTAAAGGAGACTATGATATGAGCGACACAAAGGAAACTGAAAGCTACACAACCGTAGAGCTTACACTCGATAACGATGAGATCATTGAATGTGCAATCCTCACAGTATATGAAGCTGCAGGCAAAGAATACATTGCCCTGCTTCCTCTGGATGAGAATCTTGAACCTAATGAAGCCGGTGATGTTTATCTCTATCAATACAATGAAACCGAGGACGGCGAACCCGATCTCGGCAACATCGAAGATGATGACGAATACGAAATTGCCGCTGATGCTTTTGATGAATGGATGGATTCCCACGAATTTGATGAATCAGACGTCGAAGAGTAATTCGGACACAAAACGGGAAGGAGTCATATCTTTCCCGTTTTTTTCTTTTACATAACTGATGATCAGTTTTCTCTTCGCCCTGGTCATTGCTACATAAAAAAGCCGTCTCTCTTCTTCGATTTCCTCATCCGTCACTGCTTTCTTATACGGACTGCTGCCCTCATCTGCCTCGATTACAAATACCGTATCAAATTCCAGCCCTTTTGCCGCATGCATTGTCATCAGATTCACACCCTCTGCCACATTTTTTTTACAATTCTGCTCCTTTAATATTTCCCCATATCGTTCTACATGTTCAAACCAGTCACCGATCGTTCTATATCCTTTGGAATTCTGCCATATCTCTTCCAGCACCGCAAAAAGATCTTCCACTGAAATCTTCCGATATGCCGCATAGTCTTTTAAAAACTCATCATAACCCATATGTTTCCGGATATATTGGATTGCTGCATATGGTGTTTTATCTTTTATCATCTTCATGTCCCATTCCAGCTGATCCACTCTGTCCGTCATCCAGTTTTTATCCCGGTAATATTCTCTGAGCGAATCATAGGTAACTGTTCCGCCTTTCATACTATCCCTTGAGAAAAACCTGTTTGGCCGGTTTGCGATCTGCAAAAAATATTTCCGGCTATATTCCCCCTGTGAAAGGTGAAAATAACTGCTGATATCCTGTGCAATAAAATGTTCGTAAATATTATTCAGATGTTCTTTCATCACGAACGGAATCTGATATTCCATCATAAGTTCCGACATTGCCCTTGCATCTATATTCGTCCGGTACAACACAGCTATATCTGTATAAGCAATACCTTTTTCCTGACATTCCTTTATTTTTTCCAGCACATATTCTGCCTCCTGCACAGGGTCTTTTACTTCCTGAACATGAACTGTTTCATCTGCTTTCTGAAACGCTTCGATCTTTTTTTCAAACCGGATTTTATTATTACCGATCACTCTTAAAGCACCATTGACAATATAAGCACTGCTGCGGTAATTAATATCCAAAAGTACCCTCTTGGCCTTTGGATAATCTTTCATAAATTCCATCATGATTCCCGGCTTTGCTCCACGAAATCCATATACCGACTGATCATCATCCCCCACTACAAACAGATTATTCTGCGGTTCAGCCAGCATACGAACCACATCATACTGTGCCTGATTCACATCCTGAAACTCATCTACCAGAATATACCGGAATTTATCCTGCCATTTTTTCAGAATATCCGGATAATTAAAAAACAGATCCCTGCACTGGATCAGCATATCCTCAAAATCAATCTTCCGGCATTTTTTCTTTTCTTCTTCGTAATCTTTGTATAGTGCACGGAATTTTTCTGTTGTATATTTTACCGGTTCATAGGCTTCAATAGCCATACAATTATTCTTTACATTTCCAATTTCTGCGGCCAGTTCCTGCAAATAGTCTTTTTCTTCATCCGTTTCCGGTTCCTGATCCCATCCGACTTTTGGCAGAAGAGTTCTTAACATCCGATATTTTTCTTCATCCGTAAGGAGATTCGATGGTTCCAGACGGTACGCCCATTTCAGGATTCCGTAATAGATTCCGTGAAACGTTCCGAATGTAACAGCATAAGAAGACGGACCACAGATCCGTCTGGTTCTTTCTTTCATCTCCTGAGCTGCATACTTAGTAAAGGTAATGACCAGAATTTCTTCTGGCCTTACCTTATACTTCGTGATCAGATATTCTATTCTCTTTGCAATGGTTAGAGTTTTCCCCGATCCGGGGCCGGCGAGAACCATACATGGTCCTTCATTATGGGCGACTGCCTCTGTCTGAGCATGATTTAAACTCATAGAATCCCCTTACTTGCTTAATAATTCAATTCCGTCTTTGATTCGTTTTACAGATTCTTCTTTTCCAAGAATCTCCATAATCTCTGTGGCTCCACCCGGTGTACTCTGCTTTCCTGATACAGCGGTACGGATTGGCCACATTACATAACCGACTTTTACACCCTTCTCGTCAACATAACTCTTAAGAAGCGCAAACAGTGCATCATTACTATAGTCTTCCTGTGCTTCCAGAAGCGGAAGAACTTCTCTTAATACTTCCAGTGAATTTTCTTCATTGGTTTTCATCTTCTTATGGCAATACATTGCTGTATCATATTCCGGTACTGCTTCAAAAAAGTCGATCTGCTCTGCAATATCCGGGAATATCTCAATTCGTGATTTTACCAATGCTGCGATTTTCTTCAGGTCATAATCTTTTGTAATAACTTTGCGGATATACCCTTCCGCTCTTTCATAGAACTTATCAAAATCCATAGCTTTGATATATTCACCGTTCATCCATTTTAATTTGCCGAGATCAAATACAGCCGGTGATTTATTCATGCGGTGGAAGTCAAATGCCTTTACCAGCTCTTCCAGTGAGAATATCTCCTGATTGCCTTCCGGCGACCAACCAAGCAGTGCTACATAATTAACAACTGCCTCTGTCACAAATCCCTGCTCGATCAGATCTTCATAAGAAGAATGTCCACAGCGTTTGCTGAGTTTCTTATGGTTTTCATCTGTGATCAGCGGGCAATGTACATATATCGGCACATCCCATCCGAATGCTTCATAAATCTTGTTATATTTTGGTGCAGATGACAGATACTCATTACCACGTACAACATGTGTGATTCCCATCAGATGATCATCGACAACATTTGCAAAGTTGTAAGTCGGATATCCATCTGATTTGATCAAAATCAGGTCATCGAGTTCTTCATTCGGAACTGTGATATCGCCGTAGATCTCATCGTGGAATGTAGTAGTTCCTTCTGTTGGCATGTTAAAACGGATTACATGCGGTTTTCCTGCTGCAAGGTTCGCTTCAATCTCTTCTTTACTTAAATGCAGACAATGCTTGTCATATACAACAATCTCTGTTCCGCCATCCTCGTCAGACACTTTGCTTTTCAAAGATTCCAGACGTTCTTTGTCACAAAAGCAGTAGTAAGCATCCCCCTGTTCGATCAGCTGTTCTGCATATTTCAAATAAAGTCCCTGTGCATTCCGTTCACTCTGCACATACGGTCCTACTCCGCCATCTTTATCCGGACCCTCATCGTGAACCAGCCCGGTCTCTTTCAATGTACGATAAATGATATCCAGTGCACCCTCTACAAAACGTTCCTGGTCTGTATCTTCAATCCGGAGGATAAAATCTCCATCTTCATGTTTTGCGATCAAATAAGTATACAGCGCTGTCCTTAAGTTTCCTACATGCATTCTTCCTGTAGGACTTGGTGCAAATCTTGTTCTTACCTTACTCATAACTGTCATTATCTCCTATTTCATTATTATTTTGAAATGTATGAAATCTATGTATTGCTACATACATTAGAACACTATCCGTCTCTACATTGTAGCACAAATCCAAGGCGGACAGCAACCTTTTATATCAGATCTTTCATCTGTGTCTTTCACCCGGAAGATTTACCGGATCCCTCTTTCCATTTTTCTGTTGTTTTGCAATCTTTCTTTCAACCCAGTATTCTTTCTGGAACACTTCTCTCGGGACAGATACAATGCAGACAATTCCAAGCACAATCCCAAAAGCTACTTTTATTGCTCCGATCCCTTTCGCAGCAGCCATTGCAAACTGATTTGTCACCAGATAATACGCTGTAAAATAGATGCCAGCTCCCGGCACCAGTGTAATGATACCCGAAATCATAAAGATAGTGATCGGACATTTCAGGCGGACCGTCAGCATTCTCGCAACCAATACAGCACATACCGTTCCTATAAAGGACGCAGCTGCAACCGAACAATATACAGACGCAAACTTGTACATCATCCATCCCACCGATCCGGTGATTCCGCATCCGATATAGAACCTTCTCGGCACCTGAAACATAACCGCATATGCAATCGTCCCGATAAATGAACATGCCAGATTTGCTATAATTTTTATGATCATTATAAAATGCCTCCTAACACATGATGATATACCGACAACGCCGTTCCCACACCGATTGCAATATAAACAAATACCATAACCGCATCAATCATTTTAACTGTACCTGCAAGATAATCACTGTCCGCCAGATCACGGATCGCATTCACAAATGCAAGTCCGGGCACCAGCGGCATAATCCCGCCGGTCACGATCCCTTCCATCCTAAGTTCCCCTAAAAACGGAATCTGCATTGCTGCCAAAGCCATAGAGGCAATAATGATCCCGCCTACAATGTGAACCAGGATCTTTGAAACACCGTGTTTTCCGGCAAAAAGTGACCATGAAAACACAACACAGCCGACAAAAAATGCCACAAATGCTTCCATTGATGTTCCGCCAAGCAGATAACCCAATCCACCGGCGCTTAATCCCGCCGCCGCTATCTGATAAGGAATACGCTTGACCGGCATCTTGTCGATCTTCTTTAACTTCTTTATTGCTTCTTCAATTCCGACATGTCCTGCTGCAATTTCCCGGGACAGATCATTTACTTCTGCTACGATTCCAAGATGTGTAGAGGAGAGCGGTACCTGTTTTACTTTTGTATACAACTTTTCTTTATCCGTTCCTGCACAGATAAACAATCCATGACTCAAAGTAAACAGCTCCACATATTTCACCCCGAATCTACGACAGATTCTCATCATCGTCTCTTCTACACGAAAGATCTCGCCTCCGTTTTTCAAAAGCATTCTTCCTGCTTCCATTGCAAGATTAATTACACGTTTTGTGTCGATTTCCGACATCAGTTCCTTTTTCAGATATACCTCATCTTCATCTGTGAATCCGCATTTTTCACAGAATTCCATGATGTCCCGGCATCGGTCTTTTTTCATATATCCCCAGTCATACTGTGAGCAGTAATGTTCACAGATATAATGGATCATATATCGGCCATACCCCTTGCCACGGTCTTTTTCTATGGTTACAATATTTTTTATCTCACATTTCTTTTCTTCCGAAAATATAACCACGCACAATGTACGGAGTTTTCCATGCTCTTCAAGTAAAAAGAGTTCACCTTCTTCCAATACTTTACGGATTCTGGATTCATCCGGATCTCCCATACGAAGCAATTCTATATAATCTTCTTTGCCGTCTGTTACCTGTCGAATATTCATGCCTTTTCTTTCTGCTCCTTTTTGCTGTAAAGAACTCCATCTATGCTTTGATATGCCGGATTGTCCGGTGCAACCTCTATATACATAAGATTTTCCAGTTTTTCCAGGGCTCCGGGTTCAATCCATGTAATATTGGCCGGAATATAGATTTCTTCCACTCCCGTAATTCCAGTTAATGCTTCTGCTCCGATCCCCTTACATCTGTCGTCTGACGGCAATATAATAATTCCATCCTCGGCAGCCAGAGACGGATTCTCACAACGTTCGATCATGCCATTTTCTCCTATGATAAATCCATCAAGATTCAGCATACCTCTCTGCTGTTCTTCTGTGCTGCTCTTGTCCTCTTCAGCGCTCTCAACCGCTGCTTCCGCAGTTGTTGTATCTGCCGCAACAAGTGCAGCGTCCGCATTCTTTTCAGCTTTCAAAATCTCAGATCCATCTTCCGAAGCAGACGTGTTCATCTCTTCTGCAGCAGGCTGCTTTGTAATTCGGCTGTCATCTTTTCCGGCATCAGCTGTTGATGTGGTCACATTCATAATTGTTCGATTCGGTGCCGCTGCCTGAGCACACAAATTTTCGATTATATTCTTCGCATTCGAAACACACGATGCCTTTATTTCCACGTATCCTTTTACAGTTTTCCGTCCGCAGCCTTCCATTATGCCGCCGGCTATCTTATATCCGTTCCGGCTTTGAATATATCTTTCCCCTGCATATTCCAGCCTTGCGAAACACTGTATGGAAACTGCGATCACAAGTACCATTGCCAGATCCGTATATCTGCACCTTCTGACCCGGTATTGTTTTTCTGACGCTGTACCATTCTTCATATTCTTAATCTTTTCCATAGCCTTTTCCATATATCCGCTTTCTTCCCCCTTATACTTCCATATGGATTTATTATAAATCATATATACAAGAAAAGAAAGTGATGTTCCATTGCTCACTGAAACTCCACTTTCTTTTTCATGTTTTTATTTGTTACAGAATCTTATACATTGATCTCTGCTGTTACTCCAAGAATATCCTTATTTGCTTCCAGCACAGGATTCACGACGTTCTTCAGATATACATCAACCTGAATCGGCGCACGTCCCACATATTTTGCAGGATCCATCGTCTTCTGCAGTTCTTCCAGCGAAAGATTGAATGCAGGATCTGCAGCGATCAGTTCAAGAAGGTTGTTGTCTAATCCTTTTTCTTTGACATTGCGTCCGGCTTCCATAGACAGCTCACGGATTCTCTCATGAAGTTCCTGTCTGTCTCCACCTGCTTTTACAGCATCCATCATGATATTTTCTGTTGCCATGAACGGAAGTTCTGACATCAGTCTCTTTTCGATAACTTTCGGGTATACTACCAGTCCGTCTACAACATTCAGACACAGATCCAGGATACCATCAATTGCCAGAAATCCTTCCGGGACACTGAGACGTTTGTTAGCAGAATCGTCAAGCGTTCTCTCAAACCATTGTGTTGCAGATGTGATTGCCGGATTCATGGCATCTACCATCACATATCTAGAAAGTGAAGCAATTCTTTCACTTCTCATAGGGTTTCTCTTATATGCCATTGCCGAAGATCCGATCTGACTCTTTTCAAATGGTTCTTCAATCTCTTTCAGATGCTGAAGGAGACGGATGTCATTGGACATCTTGTGTGCGCTTGCTGCAATACCTGCAAGTACATTTACCACTCTGGTATCTACCTTACGTGAATAGGTCTGACCTGATACCGGATAACATGTCTCAAATCCCATCTTTTTGGCGATCATCGGATCGATCTTATCAATTGTCTCCTGATCTCCGTCAAAGAGTTCCAGAAAGCTTGCCTGTGTTCCGGTCGTTCCTTTTGATCCGAGAAGCTTTAAACTTCCTTTTACATATTCCAGATCTTCCAGATCCATCATGAATTCCTGCATCCAGAGTGTTGCTCTCTTACCTACTGTTGTAGGCTGTGCAGGCTGAAAATGTGTAAATGCAAGTGTCGGAAGACTCTTATGTGCATCCGCAAACTTTGCGAGTTCGGCAATCACATTGATCAGTTTCTTTCTGACAATCTCCAACGCTTCCGACATCAGAATGATATCTGTATTATCGCCTACATAGCATGAAGTCGCACCAAGATGAATGATTCCTTTTGCATTCGGACACTGTTTTCCATATGCATACACATGAGACATAACATCATGACGGACTACCTTTTCTCTTTCTTTTGCCACATCATAATTGATATCATCTGCATGTGCTTTTAATTCTTCAATCTGTTCTTCTGTAATATCCAGTCCCAGTTCTTTTTCCGTTTCAGCAAGTGCGATCCAGAGTTTTCTCCATGTACGGAACTTCTTATCCGGCGAGAAAATATACTGCATCTCTTTGCTTGCATATCTTTCTGAAAGTGGACTTGTATATCTGTCATTACTCATACTAATAATCTCCTTCGTCAATTCTTCCACCCGACTATTTTAACCTGTTTTCTATTCAAATGCCAGCGAAACATCTCTTCCAGGTACTTCCATCGGATAATTACCGGTGAAGCATGCGTCACAATATGCCAGATCACCGACCATGTTTTTTAATTTATCAACTTCCATATAGCCAAGCGAATCTGCCCCGATCATCTCACGGATCTGCTCTGTTGTATGGGAATGTGCGATCAGTTGTTCATTCGAAGGCACATCTGTTCCGAAATAACATGGATGCAGGAACGGTGGTGAACTGATCCTTACATGTACCTCTTTCGCTCCGGCCTTTTTGAGCATCTTGATAATGTTCGCACAGGTTGTTCCTCGTACAATAGAATCATCTACCATAACAATACGTTTTCCCTTTACAACCTCTTCGATCACGTTCAGCTTGATCTTCACACTGCTTTCCCGCTGACTCTGTTTTGGCTTGATAAATGTTCTTCCGACATAACTGTTCTTGTGGAATGCCATGCCATACGGAATTCCCGACTGTTCCGAATATCCTTTCGCCGCAACCAGCCCGGAATCCGGTACTCCGACAACCAGATCCGCATCAACCGGATAAGATTCTGCCAGAGCTTTCCCTGCAACAATTCTCGCATGATATACATTCACATCATCGATCACGCTGTCCATTCTTGCGAAATATATATATTCAAAAATACATCTTGCCTGCTTTTTTGGATCGATTGCCATAGTTTTATCTGATTTCATTCCATGTTTTGTAAAACTTACAATCTCTCCAGGCTCTACGTCTCTTACAAATTCTCCTCCGACGGCAGCAATCGCACAGCTCTCCGAAGCCAGGAAATAAGTATTATCTCTTTTTCCAATACAAAGAGGCTTCAATCCAAACGGATCTCTGGCACCGATCATCTTTCTCGGCGAACTGACAACCAGTGCATACGCTCCCCGTATCTTCTTCATCGCATTTTTTACCGCATCTTCTGCCTTCTCTACATTCAGACGTTCTCTGGCGATATGATATGCGATCACCTCCGAGTCAATCGTTGTCTGGAAAATAGCGCCTGTGTACTCCAGTTCATGGCGAAGTTCAATGGCATTTGTCAGATTGCCGTTATGTGCAATTGCAAGGATCCCTTTCACATAATTGATAACCAACGGCATCGCATTCTCAGCTCTGGAAGCACCTGCTGTCGAATATCTTACATGTCCGACACCAAGATTTCCCTTCAATTCCTGTAAAGACTCTTCATCGAACACTTCATTTACCAGTCCAAGTCCTTTCTTGGAATGTACTTTTCTTTCTCCATATGTATCCGTTACCGCAATACCACAGCTTTCCTGTCCTCTGTGCTGCAATGCAAAAAGTCCATAATAAACGGATGGTGCAACATCTCCGCCATCCATATCATAGGCTCCAAACACACCGCATTCTTCACCCAGTCCTGTTGTTACTTTTTCAAATTCACTCATAAATGCAGACTCCATTCTTTTCAAATTTTTCATTTGTCAAAACTGTCTTTAAAAAGCATTTTGCTATATCAGTATAATACAAGGCAAACGGAAAAGCAATATTTCCATCTACCTTGTATTCCTGCTGATACATTATTTATAACGCGTCATTTAATAAGCGCAGCTTATAAACCAGCTCTATTCATTAGTTTTCCCGCGGTTAATCATTGAATTTTCCGAGAAATTCTTTCATTCTTTCATTAGCTGAATCGAATACTTCTTCCGGAGTTCCTTCTACTGCGATCACACCTCCATCCATGAAGATTACATGATCCGATACGTTTCTCGCAAAATTCATCTCATGCGTAACAATCACCATCGTCATATGCTCCATCGCAAGTTCCCTGATAACTTTCAGGATCTCTGCAGTCAGTTCCGGATCCAGTGCGGACGTCGGCTCATCAAAAAACAGAATATCCGGATGCAGTGCAAGTGCTCTCGCGATTGATACACGCTGCTGCTGTCCTCCCGACAACTGACAAGGATATGCATCTTCCTTGTCGGCAAGTCCCATCTTCTTCAAAAGTTCTCTCGCTTCTTTATAGACTTCTTCTTTCTTTCTCTTCTGTACTTTCAGCGGTGCATCAGTGATATTCTTCATCACCGAATAATGCGGAAACAAATTAAAATTCTGAAACACCAGTCCAAAGGTTCCGGAATAATGGATTTCCCCTGCATCCGCAGTCTCAAGCCCCGTTGCACATCGAAGAAGGGTTGATTTTCCCGAGCCGGAAGGACCGATGATACCAAGGACTTCTCCCTTTTCCACCTTCAGAGAAATGTCTTTCAGAACTTCGACCCCGTTAAAACTTTTTTTGATATTTTTCATTTCAAGCAGACTCATGATCTATTCCTCCTAGTGGTAATAATTCAACTTTTCTTCAATCTTTTCCATAATCATCGCAACAAGCAAATTGAATACATAATAGAAGATACCTGCTGCAATATACGGAACCATGGAAGTCTGTGCCGCCGCAATCTGTTTTGCCATTGTAAACATCTCCGTTACAGCCAGCACAAATGCCAGTGAAGTGTCCTTTACCAGCGTGATGATCTCATTGGTCACTGCCGGAAGAATATGCTTACATACCTGAGGAAATACGATCCGGAAAAATGTCTGGCTTTTGGAATATCCCAGTACCTTTGCCGCTTCATACTGTCCTACCGGAATTGCCTCAATCCCGCCTCTGTATATCTCAGCAAAATATGCCGCATAATTAATTGCAAAACCGATCAGCACCGCAGTCATACGGTATCCTGTGGAAATGCGCATTCCAAACAGATAATATGGTCCGAAATACACTACCATCAACTGAAGCATCAGCGGGGTTCCTCTCATAATCGATATATATAATTTTGATATCCATCTGACCGGTGCAATCTTCGACATTCTCCCGAATGCAACCACCAGTCCAAGCGGCAGTGAAAAAAGTAATGTCAGAATAAATATCTCTGCCGAGATCCACATTCCTCCGCCAAGTTCTCTTATCAGTGTTCCTATCTCCATCTATAATGTCCTCCAGTTTTTTCACGCTTCTTCCGAATGAATGGCGAGCCAAAAGGGACCAATCCCCTCCGGGGTTGGCCCCTTCATTTTACTTGCTGTTCTTTCCTATGCAAAGAGCTCCCGGAACTCCGTAATCTGCATATTTTTCTGCAATTTTATCAACCGTTCCGTCTTCGGCCATCTCATCCAGTGTCTTCTGAACTTTATCTTTCAGCTCTGTGTTTCCTTTTTTGAATCCGACTGCATACTGTTCAGATGAAATTTCTTTGTCCAGGATCTTGTAATCATCCGGATTTTTCCTTGAATTCACCTGATAGTTTGCAACTCCGATGTCCATAGCGATTGCATCACATGCACCGGATTCCAGATCCATGAATGCTGTATTGTATTCTGCGACCTGATTAAGATCTGCGAAGGTTGCCGCCAGGTCTTTCTGATCTCCTTCCAGAGCCGCAAGTGCAGAAGAGTCTGTCTGTACTTCTACATGTTTTCCTTTCAGCCCCGAAAAGTCATCAATACCCGAATCACTTCTGACTACCACAACCTGCTTGTTGTCAATATATGGATCTGACCATGTATAATCATCTTCACGGCCATTCATAGTGAATCCATTCCAGATACAGTCAATTGTTTCCGAATTTAGTTCCGCATCCTTAGAATCCCAGTCTATCGGCTGTTTTACCAGTTTCCAATCATTTCTATCACATACTTCCTGTGCAAGATCAAGATCGAATCCTACATATTCTCCGCTATCATCTTTATAACCATACGGAGGGAAAGAAGCATCAAACCCAACGATCAATGTGTCATCATCATTTTCTACTTTTGATTCTTTTGCCGATTTCTTTCCACTGTCAGATGAACCTGAATCTTTACTTCCACAGCCTGCCAATACCGTTGTAGCTGCCATTGCCGTAACAAGGAGCAGTACTAATCTCTTTTTCATAACATATATCCTCCTGTATTCCTTTTACGTGTGCCAAACAGCCGCTACGCTCTTTTACCAGTTTAGCAGTTGATTACTTTACCACACTAAAATCTTTGGATATATTATCATATTCCACGGTGTTTGTCAATCCTGCGGTACTCCTTTTTCCATTCATTCAGCTTTTCTTCCGGAATATCCGCACCTATCTTTTTCTTTGTTTTTTCCATTTCATCACGCAAAATAGTGTCCAGACTCAGAAGGATTGGATTCCCCGACAGCATTTTTAAGTATTCATCATGCGGAAGAGCTTTATAACAGCTATAAAGATACGCCTTCAATATATCAGGCTGTTCACATATCTTATACGCTTCCTGATAAGCCTTTGCCGCTTCTTTATACAGGAACTGATGACCATATGCAGATCCCATGCTTGCATACACACGACCGTAAAACTTTTTATCTACCGATTCATCCCAGTCTTTGTTAAGGATGGACTGATATACTAAAATCGCTGATTCGTATTCTTTACTGTTTTGAAGCGTATCCGCCTTATATTTTTCTTTTTCTACATCTCTCTGTGACTGCAGTTGTTCCAGAACACTCTGCATCTTATGAATTTCTGCCGCAGCATAGATATTAGATTCCTTCAGGATCGTAAGTACAAATTCTTCCATCGATCCATTCTCCCGAAGAAGCCTTCTTAATTCCTCTGCCAGCTTCGGCAGTTCCAGTTCATCCCCGACCCACCGGCACAATCGTTCATTGACGATCGTATAATCGATCAGATACAGATTATTACAGATGTAATAACACAATTCTTCTATCGTGTAAATCCGCATATGAACTCTGGATATTTCAAAAGGTCGTTTGGCCCGTTTTTTATGACAAAGAATTAAACTGCCCATTGATACCTCCTAAATGTAATTCCTTTTCTACAAGGAAATCTGATGCCGGATAAAATTCTCCGAAACCAACATCTTTAAAACGCAGCCTGCAGGTACGCTCATCCATAAACATGACTTCAATCTGAAGACGCAAAGAATAATCTGTTCGTTCCGGCAGTTCTTCCAGTGACACTGTCTCAACTTTAAGATCCTCTCCGTCAAGTGTCTCTATATGGATCTCAATATCCGATGTATCTTCCAAAATCACTTCCCACTGTCCGTCTGCCTCATACCAGTGTGTTCCCCATGCAACAATCGGATACCATCCTTCCTGTCCGCCAATTCTCATACGCAGGCAGATCTGTTCTGTCATCTTTGTTCCATCCAGATAAATCGGACCATCATCATACGGATCTGCATAGCGCATGGATGAATAACATGCACCCTTACTGTATAAGTTATTTCCAAGGAAAGCCCTCCGTCCGTTACACAGTACCTTCAGGGAATTCGGATACCAGTTATTCTCAAATCCCTCTCCTGTCAGATAAACAGACGATACCACTTTTTTATCAAATACATTCTGGATGAAAGACTTAAAACTCTCATCCGCATCTTTGGCTTTATCTACATTCAACACAGGATAGATTGCTTCCAGTTCTTTCATGTGCGCATTGGCGACTTCTTCTACTGTCACAAACATATCCCTGCTCTTGGTGCTTACTGTATTCAGGCGGCGCAGCATATATGCACGGATTTCCTGCGCATCACAATAAAACAATGCTGATTCATATTGCCACAATTCTTTCGGCTGATAAAACATATACTGGCAGAAGCTTTCCTTATAATCCTGTACAAATACACATTCTCCCGGTACACCGATATATTTTCCGATTCCCTTTAACATCTTCGACATATCAACATTCGTATACGGAACGGAAAACGTAATATAATCAATCTGTTCGAATTTCTTCAATGTCATGGAAATGAACTTTGCAAGAAGCCATACGCCATCATGGATTTTCCCGCCTACACGTACTTTTTTTCTTTTTACAGCTTTACGGAACAGATGAGTGACAATATCTCCCTCTCCCGCTTCTCTCAGTCGTTTTGCTTCCTGTCCATATACCCATCGTTCTTTATAATAGCCAAGGATCAGAGGAATCTGATAATTATCAACTGCTGCTTCCATCGTTTCCGGTTCTTCTTTATTTTCATCATAATAACTGATCTGACAATTCTTTTCATTCAGATCATAGCCCAGAACACTTCCTTTTTGCATTATCGTCTCCTCCTTTCATTTTAATATATCTTAAATATCTGATCTGCCATCTGTTCTTCTTCTTCAAACTCAAGCATGGCTTTCGAACGTTCCGCATCCGAATCCATATCTGTCATTGCATTCAGCATCTGATATTTTCCGGCAAATACACGTTCTTTATCTGTTTTCAGCGTCTTCTTGTCTGTTGTGATCATTTCTCCGTTTCCGGATTCCTGGAAATAATAATTCACTGATTCATCATTATAAAGGACAAATTGTTTTACATACAGGTTTTCATAGACCGGCATCATTGCCTCTGCCCGGTATCCCAGTTCTTCCCGGTCTTTTTGTTTCATCTTATAGTACAGTCTTACTTTTCCTCCCGGTTTACAGCGGTACGCTGCCATCACCTTATTATAGAGTTGTACTTCCCGCAGCCATTCCTCTTTATAATTCATGTAATATGGGAAGACTAGTTGTTTTTCGCACATTTCCCGTAGTACCTGATGAAGGACATCTTCCAGTTCACCTGTGTATTCTTTATCTGAATAATATTTCAGAAGTGCAATCTTACATACATCTGGCAGATCTTCTTTCTGATCACATTCATTTGCAATGATTTCAAATACACATTTTTCCAGGCTTCGTCCATATACGATATATTCCCTTGTAACGTAAGCAAGATATGCCTGTTTTAAGCGAAAATATACATTGTCCGACAGATAATAATCTTCAAAAATATGCTCTTCCTCATACAATGTCTCCGAAAAGACCATCTGTGTAATGATCCGTTCACTGACCTTATAAGACGGAACCCCATATTGTTTTAATACTTTCCAGAGCCGCTTCATATCTCCGATTGCGCCACAGTAATACTCCGCAAGATACGTAAGTGTCACCTTGTCATACTGTCCTCTCCGGAACATTTCAAAAGCAAGATAACTTAAGAAGTCATCCTCCGTATAATTTTCTTCCCTGATTCTTCTGCTGCAAACCAGAAAGACATCCTTATCCTCAAATGAATCTATCCCCTTTGCCTGGATCTTTTCATAATCCGGTTTTTCTTTCTCCGGCTCCTGATTCCAGAATCCTGTAGATGCTGCATATTTTCTGCACATATCTACAAAACGCGGCTCATAAAACAGTCTTTTCGTCTCATATGGAATGGAATCCGTATAATGTCTGCCCTCTACAGACTCCCATACAATTCTCGATTCCTTATCATACAGATAAATGATAGCTCCATTCTTCGTATCATACGGGATACGCTGACGTACCGAACCATCTTTTTCAATTACCAGCACACATTTCATCCCGCGTACCTTTGTCCTTACTTCATAAGAATAACAGATGTCACGCATCGCCTCCATACGTTCTGCCGTCATCTCGTCTTCTCTGCAAAATCTTTTGTACAATGTACGCAGTGATTCTGTTATGTGGCGCTTTTCCAACTGTTCCCATGTAAATGCCACCATCTGTTCTCTGTAATTCAGATACAGATCTCCTGCCTGTTCCTCATGGATCACAAGACTTGCATACAGATACGCAGCCTTCTTATAATCGAGAGCATTTCCATGCATAAAATATAAAACCAGCGATTTCGGCAACGGTCCGTGCGCACTGTCTTCGTCGATTGTCATCATATAATATTCATAAAGCTGGGCAATCTTAAGATCCGAATCAACTGCCTTCTGATACCATGAAAAATACTTCTTTGCCGTTTTATTTCCTTTGATCAAAAGTGTACAGATCGTATTCAGTATCATCGGCTCTTCATACATCTTATAGATTCTTTCCAGGATTCTGAACAGATTGTCACTGTATTTTTTCTGCTGACTGGCAAAATTTGAAATATAAAGTGCCAGTTCTTTTGTCATCATGCGGTATTTGGTCGCAAAATTCAACACCTGAATCTCAAATGTGCCTAATTTCTTAAGAAGTGTCGGCTTTTCCTGATAGCACAGATATGCTTCCAAATAGAACATTACTGCATGGATTCCATACTCAAACTGCTGTTCCAGAACTTCCAGACGTTTATAAGGATTCTTATATCTGTTGTCAAGATTCAGTATCATATAGAGCAGCCACCAGGAATCCTGATGACGCATATATGTTTTTCCAACCTCATCCAGCACCCGTTCTTCATAGTTCACATCTCCGCGGATCTTTGCAGTCAGATACAGATAATAACAGTTTGTCAGCGGATCTTTTCCGATTGCGAACCGATTATAATTGTAATTCTCAAGAATCCATTTTGCTTCTTCCGTCTTGCCTCCGAGCAGATAGATATTACCAAGCATCAACTGATATACTTCATTCAGAGGATCCAGCTTACGCAGTGCTACCATCTTCTCGACCGCACTATCCACCCAGTGTTCCAGTGTCACTCTTCCTGCCACATATCCTACATATTCTTTGATGATCTGAGCCAGTAAAAGTTCCGGCATCCTGTGATCTTCGTCATACTCCTGATTCTGCAATACCTCAACTTCATAAGTGAGTGTCTCGTAAGGTGTCACGAACTTCAATGCTCCGTAATTCCGTCCGCCATGAAGTTTCTCTGCTCTTACCACATATTCGATCTCATGTGCATTTCCCACAAAATCTTCTGTGCTGATCTCAGGTCTGGACACCCGGATAAAATCACCGACTGTCTCAATATGGATCGGCATATATCCCCATGTATTTTTCATCAGAGTCAGTGTTCCCTTTGTCGACTCTGTCAGATCTTCGAATAGCATCCCCTCTCCCTGAAGCGTAAGAAAAATGCATTCTTTCTGTTTGATCCCTACCATGAATTCTTCCATGGCCTGTTCTCCGAGAGACCATTTGCGCATATTATCGTACAGATAGAATGTACGCTCATTCTCGTATTTTAAAATCTCATAGAATTCTTTGGAACGGAAGAGCCTTCCCGCTTCTGAAAAATCCTTAATTGCAAGTTTGCGGAAATCATCGGTACTCTGTACTTTTCCATAGGTTGTCATCACATATGGTTTCTCAATGATTGCCGTAAAAGCCAGTTCAAACTCACCGCCGGTACATACGACCGTGAACTTTCCTTCCTCTACATGTCCCGGACGAAGTCCCCGTCCGTCATACGTAAATTCCACTCTTGCCGGATTTCCCTCAAATCCCTGATCTTTAAAATGGACGCGGAAAGAAGACGAGTACACCAGTCCTCGTATCCTTCCCTCATTGTTCGCCCTCATTGTAAAACTTCCTCTGTATACTTCCCCTTCACCTATAATGAGTACCAGATTGGTCTCATCGAATATAACATCAGGTCGTATCAACTGAAAGTCGCCTTTTGAAAATTTTTGGATTTTATTTTTCAAGTCCTACACCTGCTTCTTTCGTTGCTTTTTTCTTAAAACATACTATAATAAATTATAGCATTGTTTGTCAATGAATAGCAATGCCGTAAAGAGAAAATATCAAAAATGTGTCGATAGGATGAAAAGTATGAAAAAAAAGCCAGAATTTCACGGAAGCGATCTGGAAAAGATCGCAGATTATTATCACCTTAACAAGGAAAATATCATTTTATTTGGAGCAAATGTAAACCCTCTCGGATTATCCGGGCAGGTAAAAAAAGATCTCGCAGAACATCTGGATATCATCAGCAGTTATCCAGACAGAGATTATACAGATCTGAAAAAAGCAATTGCTGCATATACCAATACCTCGCCGGAACATATTGTTGTCGGAAATGGTTCTACGGAGCTTATCTCACTTCTGATCAGCCAGCGCGCACCAAAAAGAGCGCTGCTTCTGGGACCGACCTATTCCGAATATGCAAGAGAGCTGAATCTGGTCGGCGGCACACTGGAATATTATAATCTGAAAGAAGAACAGGATTTCAGACTGGATATTTCCGATCTGACCGATACACTGAAAAGTGATATTGATCTTCTGATCATCTGTAATCCGAACAACCCGACCTCTTCAGCCATCAGTACCGCTGATATGAAAAAGCTGTTAACCGTATGCCGGTCACTTGGTATCTTCGTTATGATCGATGAGACTTATATCGAATTCGCACCGGAAGGCACTTCCCTCTCTGCAGTTTCTCTTGTACCGGAATTCGACAACTTCATGGTCATCCGCGGTGTATCCAAGTTCTTCGCCGCACCTGGACTTCGCTTTGGTTATGGTCTCACCAGTAATCAGGCATTTCTTCAGACGCTTCTTACCCACCAGAATCCGTGGAGCCTGAACAGTGTCGGAGCTTATGCCGGAGAACGGATGTTGAAAGATACCGATTATATTAAGAAGACCTGGACTCTCATTGATTCCGAGCGCACCCGAATGTGCACAGAGCTTTCCGGACTGGATACCGTAAAGATTTATCCTGCTTATGCCAACTTTGTCCTTGTAAGGATTTTAAAAGAAGGACTCACTTCTTTCGATGTCTTTGAAAAGGCGATTCACCAGAATCTCATGATCCGGGACTGTTCTTCTTTCGAAAGCCTGAACGGAGAATATGTACGGTTCTGCATTATGAATCCAGAGGATAATGACCGGCTGCTGGATGTATTCCGTTCATTATAATCAATACAGAGAACCTGCCACCGGCAGCTTCTTCCGAATGCATGGCAATACAAACACCTGTCTGCGGCCCGATATCATTCCTGAAATGATCCAAGTTACAGACAGGTGTTTTTCATATTTTCCAATATTATTTTTTTAAGATCAATGCCATAAAGGTAAGTTCTTCATCACCGGTGTTCTTAATTCCATGTGCATCTCCGTCTTTACACAGGAACAGATCGCCAGGATTTGCCGGCTGTTTTTCGCCGTTATCGTCATAAGTTCCGTGTCCGGTCAGAATGAAGTAAGACTCTGTCTCACCATGATGATAATGGTATCCTACTTCACATCCCGGATCCAGATGAATCTTGGCATACATCTTACAGGCTTCTCCAACTTCTTCCGAAGTAACCATTGCTTCTCTTACAATATAACCGTCTCCGCCATTTACATGTTCCACTTTTACCAGTTCTCTTTCGCCTTCTCTTGTCATTTTTAAGTTCCTCCTTGATTCGTAAAACATTCTAAAACAACAATACAACCTGAAAGATACAAAGTCAATGGTAAACCCTTAATCTTAATTCACGATCCGGTAATATTCTTTCGCAGTTATACTGTAAACGATGATATAGAATACCGCAAACACCGCTATCGTAATGATTGTGCATACCGCAAACAACGATACATTCGTAAGATTTAATACTCCCAGAATTTTTGTCATTACTTTAAAGGCTACTGCAACATGGATCACTGCTACAATCAGCGGGAGGAAGAATACGCTTAAGACCTGGCTTCTGATGGAACGCTTCACTTCTTTTTTACTCATGCCAACCTTCTGCATGATCTGGTAACGCTCCCTGTCATCATAACCTTCCGATATCTGCTTATAATAAATGATCAGTACCGTTGCCATAATAAACATACTTCCCAGATAGATTCCAATAAAGAACAGTCCGCCATACAATTCATAAAAAGAAGAACGGCTTAACATACGGCTTTCCATCATTCCGTCCGGGATCTTTTCATAAAATTCATTCTGTATCTGTTCCAGTGCCTCTTTTTGTTTTCCGTCATCTCCTTTCAGGTTGAATTTATCTGCATAAGAAAATGGCTCAATACGTTCAATCTGCTCTGCATTTGCAAATACAATGTATAATGTATTGTACATTTCTGCCGTACTCTTCGGCTGGCTCGTCATCTCGGACAGTTCTTTTTTCACCTGATAGTTCCGTCCTGCAATGTTTATCTCTTTTTTCCCACATTTACTGTTCGTGGTATAGGTCAGTATCTCCTGTTCCTCTAACGATACATTCCGTTTTTCTATCCGGTTATACTCATCCTGTGTCATCATCTCTACATAGTAGAAATGATTATCCGGATAATACTGATTCACATTTTCCAGTTTATCTCCCTTCAGAACCGCATTCATACTTCCATATCTGTACCAGACTCTGTCGGTTATTTTCACACCTGCTTTTTCACATTGCTCTTTCAGCAAACGTTCAATGATCTCTTCATGGTCCACATCTGCCTGTTTGCAGACAATTGAAACATCTCTCGGAAAACGTGAGTCCAGGATATCTTCCATTCCCGCATACAAAGATACCGTTGTGGATACCATAACCAGCACCATCGTACTTAACACACAGATGTTCGCAAGTCCCGCTCCGTTTTGTTTCATACGATAGATCATGCCTGATACACTGGTAAAATGCTTTGGATTATAATAATAAGCTTTATTTTTCCGGAGTATTTTCAATACCACAATGCTTCCGGCTATAAAAAGCGCGTAAGTTCCTATGATTACACAGATTACTGCAATAAAGAATTTCAAAAGTGCTTCTAACGGTGCCTCTGTTGTAAGTGCAATCCGGTATCCATTGCCAAGTGCCGCCACACCGATGATCACAAGAAGCCATCTGCTCTTCGGCTCTTTCTCCCCCTGATTGCCTCCGTGTAGAAGTTCCACCGGATTCACCAACTGTATCTGTAAAATGTTATATAAATACGTCAGAAGGAAAATTCCTGCAAATAATATGACAGTCTGTACAATTGCAGTCCCATTGACTGAAAACTGCATATCCACACTGTTGTGCAGAATCTTAAGGAGCAACAGATACATCAGTTTTCCAAATATTATTCCAAACACCAGACCGCCAAGAATACTGATGCCAGCCGTCAGGATCGTCTCAACCGCCATCATTCGTGCAATATGCCGTTTTCCCATTCCCAGAATATTGTATACCCCGATCTCCTTCTTTCGTCGCTTGATCAGGAAACTATTCGTATAGAACAGAAAAATCACTGCAAATACAACAATCACACCTGTTGCATACTGAAGACATATCTTTAATGTATCCTGTGTAATACCTTTCCCTCTGCTCAGCGCATCAATAATATAGAACATCATGACAGTCAGAACACCGGTAAAGATATAAGGTACATATGTCTTACGGTTATTCTTAAGATTGGTCACAGCAAGTTTTTCATAGATGAAATTATTCATCCTCCTCACCTCCTGTGGTAAGAACCTTCAGTGTATCCGAAATTCTTTCATACATTTCTTCATTCGTAAGATTCCCCCTGTAAAGCTGATGGAATACTTTTCCGTCCTTGATAAAAAGCACTCTTTTCGCACTGCTCGCCGCTTTCACGCTATGTGTCACCATAACAATCGTCTGACCATCCTGATTGATCGTTGTAAAAAGATTCATCAGACTGTCTGCCGCTTTCGAATCCAGTGCTCCCGAAGGCTCATCGGCAAGAATCAGTTGTGGTTTTGTGATCAGTGCTCTGGCAATTGCCGCTCTTTGTTTCTGTCCTCCGGACACCTCATATGGATATTTCTCCAGTAGTTTTTCAATTCCAAGTTTTTCTACAATCGGTTTTAATCTCTTTTCCATCTCCGGATATTTCTTTCCGGATAATACCAGTGGCAGGAATATATTATCCTTTAATGAAAATGTATCTAACAGGTTAAAATCCTGAAATACAAAGCCGAGATTCTGACGTCTGAACGTTGCGATCTCTTTTTCTTTTAATTTTCCCAGATCCCTGTCTTTTAAATAAACCTTTCCTTCTGTCGGTTTATCAAGTGCCGCCAGAATATTCAGAAGCGTCGTCTTTCCCGATCCAGACTCTCCCATGATTGCAACATATTCCCCGCGTTCTACCGTAAAATTCACATCTCTTAAAGCTTCTACCTGATTGCTCCCAAAACGAGTCGTATATATCTTCTTCACATTTTTTACTTCCAGTAATGACATAAGTTTTTCTTCCTTTCTACTTTTTTAAGATCTCTTCTTTACGGTATCTATTATAAAAAAAGAGGAAATATCCTGCCATCGAAGCATGTGACATTTCCCCTGTTTAATCTTACATTCCTGTAAGGTTTTCTCTTTTTGTCTGATCGTTATTCCGGATTCCATTCTTTCCTTGTCAATTCCAGATATACACGGGTTCCTTTTCCCACCTCTGAATCAATCCATATCTTATGTCCCATCTTATCCATGATCTTTTTGCAAAGATACAGTCCAATCCCGGTAGACTTCTTATCTGCTCTTCCATTATATCCGGTAAACCCTTTTTCAAATACTCTAGGAAGATCTTCTGCCTGAATACCAATTCCATTATCCTCGATCACCAGACACTCCCGTCCTCTTTTTTCTTCCAGACAGATTCTGATCTCGCCGCCATTCTTTGTGTATTTCAAAGCATTAGACAGAATCTGTTCTGTCACAAACTCCAGCCATTTTTCATCTGTAAGAACTATTCGTTCCACCGGCCGGTAATCCAGACGGATCTTCTGAAGAATAAACATCTGAGAATATTTCCGGACAGATTGTTTCAGAATCTTATCTAAAGATACCTTCTCAAACTGCAGATCCCCGGACATATCTTCCATGCGGAGATACGTCAGCACCATCTCCACATACTGTTCCATTTTAAAAAGTTCCATCTTCATCTCTTTTAATTCCGGCAATGCCGGGTTCTCGTCTTCCACCGACTGCAGCAATATGCGCATCGCAGCGATCGGTGTCTTGATCTGATGCACCCACATACCATAATAATCACTTAAGTCCTGGCCTTTGATTCTTGCCTCTGATTTCAACTCCAGAATCTTTTCGTCAAAGATCCCCAGTAATTCCTGATAATCCAGTTCCAGAAGATTCCTGCACTCTGGAAGTTCTTTTGTGCACTCCTGCGTGCTCTTCTTAAACCGTTCCAGCAGAAGATGCTTCTTCCGGAAGCGATGATATTCCGTTATTACATAAAGGAGCAGCCACAATATCACCAGCAGCAGTGCATATTTCAACGCATCCATCCTGATATTATAAAGAAATGCTACAACAATAAATATTCCGACCGTTCCGGCATAAAGGCTGATCTCTCTTGTTTTATCTTTTAAAAATGCTATTAAAAGTTTCATGCCTCCACCATATATCCTATTCCCTTTTTTGTGATAATTTTTCCGCCAAGGCCAATCTGTTCCATTTTTTTACGGAGTCTTGCCACATTGACCGTCAATGTATTGTCATCAATAAATTCATTGCTGTCCCAGAGTCTTGTCATAATACTTTCACGGCTTACGATCTTCCCCGTATTTTCCAGAAGCATCTGCAAGATCTTAAATTCGTTCTTCGTCAGTTCCTGTTTCTGATCCTGATACAAAACTGTCGCATCTGCCAGATTCAGGATCGCACCATTCCACTCCATGATATCTGCCGTTCCACGGAATTCATAGGTTCTTCTTAACACGGCCTGCACCTTTGCCGTCACCACATTCAGGTCAAACGGTTTCTCGATGAATTCATCGCCGCCCATATTCATTGCCATCACAATATTCATATTGTCATTTGCCGATGACAGGAAGATGATCGGCACCTTCGATATCTTCCGGATCTCCTGACACCAGTGAAATCCATTAAAAAATGGAAGTACAATGTCCAATAACACAAGCTGCGGCTCAAAGTCCACAAATTTTCCCATTACGTCTTTAAAATCTGTCATACATTCTGCCTGATAATTCCATTTTTCCAAATGGTTTTTCAGACCGCCTGCTATTGTCTCATCATCTTCCACGATTAAAATCTTATACAATCTTTCTTCTCCCCAACAATTAATAAAGGACAAAAGTTAAAAACTTTTGCCCTCTTATCGTAATACATTCGTAATACAATTGTCAATTCCGGCTTTCTTAAGATTTCTTTCGAATTTCCGAAGAACTCCGGCTACATTCCATATGCATTTCTTTCTATGAGATTTCTGCAAATATTAATGGAAATAATGTGCTCCTATCTTCATCCCAGAACCGCCCTGATCAAAATAAAGACAGTTTCCGATTGGGTTTGATCCGTTCAGCGCATCCACAGCCGCCTGCAGAGCTGTCTGCGAATACCCTTTTGAACTTCTGACTCTGTTCAACCATCCGGTTGCCGCCGGACCGAACTGTCCGGACTGATAGATAACAGCTTCGATCGAATCCGGATAGCTTCCACTTTTGACACGGTTCATAATGACAGCGCCTACGGCAACCTGCCCCTCATATGGCTGATTACCGGCTTCGCAATAGATGATGGATGCCATTAGTTCCTGATTCGCTCTTACGTACGCTTCTCTTGCTTCGCGTTCCGCCTGTTCCCTTGCCGCCTGTTCTGCTTTTTCTCTTGCAATACGTTCTTCCTCTTCTTTTTTTGCTATATTTTCTGCGATCACCTGCTGACTTGCATCTGTCATCTCCTGTGCAGATGCAACGATATTCTGTGATATTGTCTGTACAGCGGTATGTGTATTCGCATCTTCCTTTTTTGTCTCTGTGATTGTTGTTACTTCCGGCCGTTCAGAGGCTGCTTGACTGGTAAAACCAGTTGCCATTACTGCACATGCCGAATACAGCACGAACATTGATTTCAGTCTCTTCGCTTTTAACATAATATAAATACCCTCCTGATTTTGTTGCAATGATTTACATTTCTTTTAATAAAGTATATGCATTTTTTGCAACATTATTACAAATATTACAAATTTGTTACAAGCAACGATTGGTATCATATCATGTACATCGTGTTTTGTCAACTTTTTTATTTACTTATTTTTGAACACACAGATTACACAGTTCTTTTTTTCGTTTTTATTATTTATTTTTCTCTGTTATTTCACTGTTTCTTAAGCTTCCCTTTTACAATAACTCACCACCGTTATGACCAGAAATACCGGAATCCAGATTGCCGCCGCAATCGCAATAATATATGGTGTCCAGTAATATCCACTGCCAATCTGTACAAAGTTTCTGGCAAGCAATTCTCCCTCCAGACTGTTCATGAAGGCAAGTCCGCTGGTCGGGAAGATACACCTTAAAATCTCCAGAATATTCCGGCTGTTTGATATTGTAAAAATAACCATCGGTACAAATGCAGTTGCAAATGCACAGATCAGTGCCGACTGTACTGTCTTGCATTTTGCCGAAAAGAACAGTATACTCGCTCCAACTGCCACAAGTGAAAGCAGCCCACCCGCAACCATGACCTTATACATTTTTCCTACTGTAAATGCAGGAATATAGTACAGATATCCAAGCATCTGCAATGGATTTTTAAATACTTCCGCGCCATATAATATACGCATTATAATAGAAAAGACTGTCGTTCCGACCGCAAATACTGCGAAAATTAATGTAAATACCACAGCGATCTTTGTAATGGCAAGACGAAATCTTCCATGTTTCGTACAGCGCAGAATCTGATCCGATCCAGTCTGATACTCGGTCGCAAATACCGGTGTTATGATCACCATGAAGAAGATCATTACCAGGAACAGATAGATTTGATAATAGTCCAGCTGATCAGTTGTAAACTCCGAATAATAAGCAAGTGGTATCTGTATATGTTTCGTCATCTGATTGATTTTCTTCTGAACTTCCGGATTTTTATTCAGATTCTGAACATTTTCCCGGTATGCAGTATATACATTCTTCGCATCATCTTCACTGATATCTGAATACTCCAATGTATACAGGTTCTTTCCATTTGGAATAATCGTCTGTTCCAGTACTGCAATGATATCCAGATGCGAATATACTTTTTTCACATATACGTCCAATGGAATATTCTGCCGCTCCAGAGACCCGTATTCTTTCAATACTTCTTTTATATCTGCGATTGTCTCACGGATCTTTGCTTCTGTCATCTCGCCATGCAGTGCTTTTTTGTCTGCTTTTTTTGCCTTTATCGCTTCGATTCCGGTGACCACCTGGATTGTTCCCGACTTGTCTGTCTTATAAGCCTGGATATAAGTTACCGGCAGATAGGACAGCACTGCCGAAAGTATCAGTGCCGCAATGATCAAAATACCGACACTTCTCGTCTTCAGCAGACGTTTTAATTCTAATACATACAGTCTCATCGTACTTCCTCCTTTCCCTGCTCCGGGAACATCCACAGATACAAATCTTCCATTCTTGCATCCGCCGGTTCCGATCCCGAAATGACCGGTCGCTCTGCCAGATAACGCAGTACCGTCTTGCCATCTTCACGGTTGTAAATGTTCACCACCGGAACTTTCGTCTCATAAGTCATTGCCTCTGCCATATCAAGAACTGCATTCCAGACTTTTCCTTCGACTTCTTTTACCAGTTCTTCTGTCTCTCCTACTGCTGCAATCTTCCCGTCTTTCATAATCGCATTGCAGGTGGCAATATATTCCACATCCGACACGATATGTGTGGAGATCAATACAATCCTGTTCCTTCCGAACTCCGATAACAGATTACGGAAACGCATTCTCTCTCCCGGATCCAAACCGCTGGTCGGCTCATCTAAGATGAGTACTTTCGGGTCATTCAACAATGCCTGTGCGATTCCCACACGGCGTTTCATTCCGCCGGATAATTTTACAATCTTCTTCTTTCTGACATCGGTAAGTGATACAATCTCCAGCAGTTCCTGTATCTTTTCCTTCGTCTCTTTTTTGCCGATTCCTTTTAATGCGGCCATATATTCCAGATAATCCTGTACCGAGAATCCTGGATAGAATCCGAATTCCTGCGGCAGATATCCGAAGATATCTCTGTATTTTTCTCCCAGTGTGTCGATCTCGATCCCGTCATAACGGATCTCACCGCCAGTCGGCTTCATGATCCCGGCGATCATCCGCATAAGCGTCGTCTTGCCTGCACCGTTAGCTCCAAGGAGTCCCCAGACTCCCGGTGTCAGTGTCAGGTTCGCATGATCAACAGCACATTTATCCTTATATTGTTTACTGACATCACATATTTCAAGTTTCATATTTTATTCCTTTCTTTGCAAAAGCTTCTGTTATTCATTTCTATTTTTAAGATTGTATGATGATAACCTTCTTTCCCTGATACAGCATAGCTCCTGCCGCAATCACGAGAATGCCGATCCACCATCCCGTATTTCCATACACAGATGGCAGCTTGATGTATAAAAGATACTGCAAAATCAAAAGTCCCACACAGGCACCTTCACAAATCTGGATACATCTTAAGGTCTGATCTTCCATATCAAATTTTGCTTCTATCTTCTGCATCCACCCCGTGCAGAAGCTTTCTATCAAGAATAACGGTGCCAGATACCACAGCAGAACCATACCGGCCGATGCATAATTCTTACTGCTGATCACGATCATGCACAACAGGACAGTAACCAGATCTCCGACTGACAATACAACCATCCTGCTTAAAAGCATCCTTGCAAATCCATTCTTTGCCGCTTTTTCCATCTCATACATCCGATACCGGAAAGACTGCATCACATAAGGGATCCCGATCATCGCCATAACAGTTCCCAGTGCTCCGACCCAAAACGCAAGCTGCCTTCCCGTGAGCAGCCATGTCATATCCACTGCCCCCCGGTCTGTTCCACAGAAGAATATGAGCGCAGTTATCATTACCAGCGCCTGTATGCTCCACATCTTCCATCCGATGAACGGAATCTGACGAATCAGAAATTCTGTAAAACCTGTCCGGGCTTTCTTCCTCTCGCTCAGTCGGTCAGCCTTGCTCATTTCCATGATTTTTTCGATCTGTTCCGACTTTTTCTCTTCGCTTACCTGCAGCGATTCTCTTAACTGCAATGCTTTATATAAATACTCCTCTTCGATTGTTTCCCGTCTCCTACGCATCCGGCTTTCCCTCCTTTTTTCTTAATTTCTTCAATGAAATCCTGAGCCTTGACTGAACCGTTCTTGCCGGAATTCCGAGTATCTCTGCGATTTCACGAAACGAAAGTTCCTGTGCATATTTTAGATATACTACTTCTCTCTGCTCCTTTGAAAGCTCCCGGATCAGTCTTAGGAAATTGATATTACCTTCTGTCTTTGCATAACCGGTTTCCAGATAGATCATTTCTTCAGACAGCTTTTTCTCGCCATCCGATGCCTCACTGTCTGTATCAAACCATTCTTCCCTTGCACCTTTCCTCCACTGGTCTTTACAGGTATTCGCAGCGACCTTATATAAGAATGCCCTGAACTTCCCCCGGTGTCTGTAGTTAGGCATATACCGGATCACTTTCAGAAATGTCTCCTGTACCGCGTCTTCTGCCGCCGTCTTATCTGGCGCATGGTAGATACAATAACGGAGGATATCTTCGTAATACATCCCGATCAATTCTTCCCAGTATTCTGTTTCACCTTTTGCTATCTTCCTAAGTAATTCATTTTCACGCATCAAAATTCTTCCTCCTAAGGGCGTCCCCTATATATAGAACGTATTACATGAGATAAATGATCATATATTTTTAATTTTTTGATTTTATAACTGCCATATGTTCGAAAAACTGTCAATGGCAGGTTCTGTCGATATCTGGTAACAAAAAAAAGCGGCATACCGCAAATACGAATGCTGTATGCCACTTCTAATTTTCTTTATTTAATTTTGGCAATGTCAATCAGTGTCAGCTTCTGGATATCTGTATTCTCCAGACTGGTGATCAGAGCCTTGGCTGTATCAATCGCTGTCAGCACATTAACACCTGTCTCGATTGCATTTCTACGAATCACAAATCCATCCCTTGAATGATCTGCTCCCTGCGGAGGTGTATCGATAACCAGATCGATCTTGTGTCCGAGGATCAGATCCATAAGGTTCGGTGATTCCTGCTCGATCTTATTCACTGTCATAGCCTTTACTCCGGCATCTGTCAGAACCTTGGCAGTTCCTTCTGTAGCAAATATCTTATAACCGATCTTCTCAAATCTACGTCCGATCTCTACTGCTTCTTCCTTATCTTCATCACGAACTGTCATGATCATATTCTTATGTTTTGGAAGCTTGATTCCGGCACCGATGAATGCTTTATAAAGAGCCTCATCAAATGTCTTGGCAATTCCCAGACACTCTCCGGTAGACTTCATCTCAGGTCCAAGGCTGATATCAGCACCGCGGATCTTCTCAAATGAGAATACCGGCATCTTGATTGCAAAATAATCTGCTTCCGGCTGTAATCCAGGTGTATAACCAAGTTCTTTGATCTTGTGTCCGATGATCACTTTTGTTGCAAGTGGTACGATTGGAATACCTGTTACCTTACTGATATATGGAACCGTACGGCTGGAACGAGGATTAACCTCGATAACATATACATCTTCTCCACATACGATGAACTGAATATTGATCAATCCGATTACGTGTAATGATTTTGCAAGTCTTCTTGTATATTCGGCAATTGTCTCTTTTGTCTTCTGAGAGATGCTCTGTGCAGGATATACAGAGATACTGTCTCCGGAATGGATTCCAGCACGCTCGATATGCTCCATGATACCAGGAATCAGGATATCTTCTCCGTCACATACGGCATCAACCTCGATCTCTTTACCCTGTAAATACTTATCAACCAGGATTGGGTGATCCTGTGCGATACGGTTGATGATTCCGATAAACTCATCAATATCGTGATCGTTGATCGCAATCTGCATTCCCTGTCCGCCAAGTACGTAAGAAGGTCTTACCAGTACCGGATAACCCAGTCTGTTTGCAACTTTCTTCGCTTCTTCTGCTGTAAATACAGTTCCACCTGTCGGTCTTGGAATCTCGCACTGCTCAAGAATCTCATCAAACAGCTCACGGTCTTCGGCTGCATCTACATTTTCAGCAGATGTTCCAAGAATCGGAACGCCCATCTTCATAAGAGATTCTGTCAGCTTGATCGCTGTCTGTCCACCGAACTGTACAACTGCTCCGTCCGGTTTTTCCAGATCTACGATACTTTCTACATCTTCCGGTGTCAGAGGCTCGAAATACAGCTTGTCAGCGATATCGAAGTCTGTACTTACTGTCTCAGGGTTGTTATTTACAATAATCGTCTCGTATCCTTCTTTGGCAAATGCCCATGTACAATGTACAGAACAGAAGTCGAACTCGATACCCTGTCCGATACGGATCGGTCCGGAACCAAGTACCAGTACTTTCTTCTTGCCGGAAGTTTCAACTACTTCATTCTCACTTCCGAATACAGAGTAGTAATATGGTGTCTCTGCTGCGAACTCAGCCGCACAGGTATCAACCATCTTATAAGAAGCTGTGATGCCATTGTCATGACGAAGATCATGGATCTCACGCTCTGTCTTTCCTGTCAGTTCTGCGATCACATTATCCGGGAACTCTAAGCGTTTTGCTTCTTTTAATGTCTCTGCTGTTAATTCTTCTGTCTTTAATTTCTGTTCCATCTCTACAAGAATTGAGATCTTGTCAATGAACCAGTTGTCAATCTTTGTAATTCTGTGAATGTCTTCGTAGCTGATGCCCTGACGGATTGCTTCTGCGATTTTCCAGATACGACGGTCATCTACAACTTTCAGTTCTTCTAACAGTTCTTCTCCTTTTAAATGAGAGAAGTCATAAGACATAAGGCTGTCTACATGCTGTTCCAGAGAACGGATGGCTTTCATAAGTGCTCCCTCGAAGTTATCACAGATACTCATAACTTCTCCGGTCGCTTTCATCTGTGTTGTCAGTGTACGTTTTGCACTGATGAACTTATCAAATGGAAGTCTCGGGATCTTTACAACACAGTAGTCAAGCATAGGCTCGAAACTTGCGTATGTCTTCTTTGTTACTGCGTTCTTGATCTCGTCCAGTGTATATCCAAGAGCGATCTTTGCCGCAACCTTGGCAATCGGATATCCTGTTGCCTTAGATGCAAGTGCAGAAGAACGGCTTACACGAGGGTTAACCTCGATTACACAGTACTCAAATGAATCTGGATTCAACGCATACTGTACGTTACATCCACCAGTGATATTTAACTCACTGATAATATTAAGAGCAGATGTACGGAGCATCTGATATTCTTTATCACTGAGCGTCTGTGAAGGTGCAACTACGATACTGTCTCCTGTATGAACTCCAACCGGATCGAGGTTTTCCATGTTACATACAGTAATGCAGTTACCATTGCCATCCCGCATTACTTCGTACTCGATCTCTTTCCATCCTGCGATACAACGCTCTACCAGAACTTCCCCAACACGTGAAAGACGAAGTCCGTTTTCCAGGATCTCTACGAGTTCTGTTCTATTATCCGCGATTCCTCCGCCGCTTCCTCCAAGTGTATAAGCCGGACGAAGTACAACCGGATATCCGATGCTTTCTGCAAATTCAATACCTGTCTGCACATCCTTTACGACTTTAGAAGCTGCACAAGGCTCACCGATCTTCTCCATCGTCATCTTGAATTCCAAACGGTCTTCTGCTTTTTTGATCGTCTCGGAAGTAGTACCGATCAGACGTACATTATTTCTCTTGAGGAATCCATTCTCTTCAAGTTCCATAGCCAGGTTCAGCGCTGCCTGTCCGCCAAGTGTCGGAAGAACACTGTCTGGTTTTTCTTTTAAAATCAGCTGTTCTACTACTTCAACTGTCAGAGGTTCAATGTATACGCGGTCTGCGATATCTTTATCTGTCATGATTGTAGCCGGATTAGAGTTCAGCAGAACTACTTCCAGACCTTCTTCTTTTAACGAACGGCAGGCCTGTGTACCTGCGTAGTCAAACTCCGCTGCCTGTCCAATGATAATAGGACCAGAGCCAATTACTAATACTTTCTTAATATCTTTAATTCTAGGCATTATTTTGCTCCTTTCATCATATCCATAAATCTGTCAAACAGGTATCCGGAATCCAGTGGTCCCGGACAAGCTTCCGGATGGAACTGAACTGTAAAAATGTTCTTTCCTTCATATGCAAGTCCTTCGTTGGTTCCGTCATTAACATTGATAAACGCTTCTTTTGCTACTTCCGGATCAATTGACGTACCGTCAACTGCATAACCATGATTCTGTGAAGAAATATAAACCCTGTTGTTGGTCAGATCCTTCACCGGATGGTTACCGCCGCGGTGTCCATATTTCAACTTATAAGTCTTTGCGCCATTTGCAAGTGCCATAAGCTGATGTCCAAGACAAATTGCAAAAATAGGAATATCAGTATTGTATAATTTCTTGATCTCTTCGATAATAGATACGCATGTCTCCGGATCTCCAGGTCCATTAGACAACATAATACCGTCCGGTTCAGAAGCAATGATTTCTTCTGCCTTTGTACCTGCCGGATAGACTGTTACTTCACAGCCGCGTTCATTTAAAGACTTGGCAATGTTCTTTTTCGCACCAAAGTCCATAAGAGCTACCTTTGGTCCATTGCCTTCTAAGACATATTTTTCATCACATGTTACTTTTGATACCACATCACCAACTGTATAAGCTTTTAGCTTCGGAAGGATCTCGTCTAAATTATAATTCTCATTGGTGGTGATCATTCCATTCATGGTTCCCTTTTCACGAAGAATCTTTGTAAGGGCACGTGTATCAATTCCTGCAATTCCCGGAATATCCTGTTCTTTCAGGAAATCCTGAATTGTTCCTTCACAACGGAAGTTGCTTGGCATTCTGGAAAGTTCTCTTACGATATATCCATCCGGCCATGCCTTCCTTGACTCCATATCCGGTGTGATGCCATAATTTCCAATCAATGGATAGGTCATTACTACGGCCTGTCCCGCATAAGAAGGGTCGGTTAATACCTCCAGATAACCTGTCATTGAAGTATTAAACACTATCTCACTAATCATGTCTTTTGTCGAACCGATACTGGTTCCGGTAAAGACAGTCCCGTCTTCTAATATAAGAAATGCTTTCATATATTCACCTTTTCCCTTCTGTGTTTCTTTTTCTTTTTTATGAAGCCATCCCGCCGTCCCTCAGGTATATTCCTATATTTGGGCAAAAAAAATTCGTTGTAACAAGGAATTTTTTCTTAAAAATATAGAACAAAAGGCAGTTTGTGCAAGCACAAAACTGCCTTGTTTTGATCCATCGGTACCAGACAATTTATGTCTTCACAAATTGTAAAAATTATACTACATAATCCGAGAATTTTCAACGGATATTTTTGTTTTTTTATGAATACTGCCAAAATATTACAATCTTGTGTAATCTCGGATCATCGATGTACTGGTACTTCACCTGTGATAACCCATAGTAGTCTGCCAGATTCTGCGCTGCTTTTGCAAGTTCTTTCTGGAAAATGTCATCATGCGCCTGTTGATAAACCGCATTGTCAGAGAATTTGAAAGTGGTCGCACTTTTCTTCGTCCAGATCGTCTGGTTCATGGCTCCCAATGCCTGTTCCGCATCATACTGCGTGTAATACATTCCATTTACCACATAATAATTGCAATCCATCTTGCTGCACTCCGGCATCTGCGTGTCTTTATCCAGGATATGTGTCTGGAACAGCTGTGTATCATCACAGCACATGTAATCATAACTGATATTTGTCTTATTCCCGGAAGTGTCTGTTTCTTGATTTGTGTCCCAGGATATCTCCTCGCCTTCTTCCTGCTGAAACACCGGATCTCCCCAGGTTGTGTCAACGTAATAATAATCGCCGTTGCACTTCACCAGATTCCATGCATGGTTTCCGCCTTCTGTCGTCTTTCCTGTCACATAAGTACAGAACACACCAAGCTGTTCCAGTAAGTATTGCGTTGCCTTTGAATATCCGGCACATACGGATTGCCTGTTGACAAATATGCTGTAAATGTTCTGGTTATCCGGTGCACTCTCGTCATAGTCCACTTCATCTACGATTTTTTCATACACATAGAGAATTTTTTGATACTCATCTGCGTCAGCATCCAGACCTGCCAGCCACTTTGCTGCCGCCTGCGTAATCTCTGTCTGCATCGTCTGGCTTTCCTTAGCTGTATAAAAATATTTTGGTTTCAGAACCGTATAGCTTTCCGTTCCCTTATGCGTTGTAGCTGTCGCTGTTCCATCACACCAGAAGATATCCGGCTGATCTTTCATCAGCTTCTGGAATATCTGATTCGTCTCATCCGCATCTGTATCATGTACATAGATCTCCTCTGTATGATTTCTGACACCTTCCAGGATTTCCCGATAAACTTGCTTCTGTTCTTCCGGCAATTGCCGGTAATAGTATTTTTCTGTGTTCTCTTCTGCCGTTTTGGATACTTTCTGATAAGGAATCTCTTCCTGTTTATCGGAAATAAACTGTTCCATATCTATGCATCCGATTCGCTCTGCTGCCGCGATCCCTATGAATAAGATGCATATCAGAATCAGGATGAGCGTTTTCTTTTTTCTTCTTTTTCTATATATTCGCAAATGTCTTCTTTTCATGCTCTGTTTTTCGCTCCTGTTTCTATCATACTTAGGATTTCCTGCATAATGTAGGAATACTTTATTATACCGGTTTCTTTCTCTTTCCGCAATTCTCACATTTTTCTTACTTCTGCATACTCTGTCAGTAACAGAGTCTTAAAAGAGGTCCTATTATTATGAATGGAGCGACTCCAACCACTCAGGATACTCCTGATAAAGGCCGTCTGCAGATCAATCTTGTCTCCGACATCACTGCATATCCGATTCAGGGAGCCCAGATTTCCATCTCCTACACCGGTATCCCGGAAACTCCTTTAGAGCAGCTTACTACCGACAGTTCCGGACAGACCGATATGATCGATCTTGCCGCACCACCGCTGGAATACAGCCTGGACCCGGAAAATGAGATCCAGCCGTATTCAGAATACACCTTACAAATATCTGCTGCCGGATATGAATCCGTCAGCATTGCCGGAACAGAGATTCTGCCCCACGTAACAGCCCTGCAGAATGTCAGCATGAAACCCGTCGATAACCAGGAAGAAAATGAAGCTATGTTCGTCATACCCGCTCATACATTATATGCCACATACCCACCCAAGATTCCAGAGGATGAAATCAAGCCAACCATCGAATCCGGTGAGATTGTCTTAAGTCGTGTCGTCGTTCCTGAATATATTGTTGTCCACGATGGAAGCCCGCGGGATTCTACCGCAAGAAATTATTACGTAAAGTATAAAGACTATATCAAAAATGTAGCTTCCAGCGAAATCTATGCTACCTGGCCCGAAGATACAATTCGGGCAAATGTCCTGGCGATCATGTCCTTCACACTGAACCGTGTGTATACAGAATGGTACCGGAACAAAGGATATGATTTCACAATTACCTCATCTACCGCTTTTGACCATAAATGGATTCCCGAACGGAATATCTATGATACGATCTCTGTGATCGTTGATGAATTGTTTGCCGATTATCTTTCCAGACCGAATGTGAAGCAGCCGATACTGACACAGTATTGTGACGGGCGGCAGGTGCAGTGTCCGAACTGGATGACACAATGGGGTTCCAAATCATTAGGCGATCAGGGCTACTCCCCTATCGAAATCCTGCGCTATTATTATGGTGATGACATGTACATCAACACCGCCGAAGCCATCTCCGGCATTCCGTCCTCCTGGCCTGGTTATACTTTGAAGATTGGCTCATCCGGCAACAAAGTCCGGCAGATGCAGGAACAGTTGAATGTGATTTCAGGTGCTTATCCGGCTATTCCAAAGATCACTGCTGACGGTATCTACGGACCGGCAACCGCCGAATCTGTTCGGGTTTTCCAGAGGGTCTTTGGTCTGCCGCAGACCGGAGAAGTTGATTATACGACCTGGTATAAGATATCGGAGATATATGTGGGGGTATCGCGGATTGCGGAATTAAACTGAAAAATAGCTTTATATGTTATTGTAATTTGGCTGATCGAATTGAATTCTAAAAATCGGAAAGAAATCAAAATTGATATCTTTCCGATTTTCATCAACATCAGCGTAAGTACTTTTATTTTAATTTATAATCCAGATAATGTTCGCATTACCAAATCTACATCCTTATTCTCCAACTCCTGAATAATATGTAAATATGTTTTCTGCGTGGTTGTCATACTTGCATGCCCTAATCTTCGTGCCACACTGGCAATAGATACTCCTGCAAATAATAGCAGCGAGGCATGCGTATGTCTAAGTCCATGAATGGAAATTTCTGATATTCCACATGCTTTACAATGTCTGGTAAGCACGTCATTCACTGTTGAATTATATATTTTGGTTTCACCTACAAAAATAGGTTCATTCTCCGGTAATCCTTTTGTTACTTCCGAAAACTTCACTACGATCTGCCAATCAATCTGAATTTTCCTTACGGATGATTTATTTTTCGTAGGTAAGAATCCACCATTTCCTTTATAATCCCACGTTTTGCTAATGGATAACGTCTGTCTGGCAAAGTCAAAATCTCCCGGCGTAATTGCCAGTGCTTCCGAAAAGCGCATTCCCGTCTTTGCAACCAGTAAAATAAACCAGTCCCAATTTATCTCATCTTTAATATCCAAGTGTGCAATTAAAGTATGCAGTTCAAACTGATTCAGGTATTTAATCTTTTTCACCCTTGGAGACTTGCCTTTAATAATAGCCTTTCTGGTCGGATCTCTTTCTATCAGCCCATCATCAACCGCATCTAAAATTGCGCCTTTTAATTGATGGTGGAAATCCAAAGTAGTTTGTCTTTCATGCTCTTTCGCATAATCATTCAGCAACTTCTGATATGTCGTTCTGGTAAGCTCACATACTTTCAACTCAGGGACAAGCTTCTTAACCCATTTCTGAGTCATCAAATACTTCGCCATTGTAGCGTCTCTGATGGCACCTCTTTTATATACTTCGATCCACTGCTGATAATAATCATAAAATAATTGTGTTTTGTTTACATCATTCTGCATAAGTTAATCTCCTTTTCTTTACATTTACTTACGCTGATATAAACACTTAACAATGATTATATATCTTATGCAATATCAATCAGTGGTTTAATCTCTTCATCTAATACTTTCTTTAATTCTTTCATGCATTGTGCATAATATTTAAATTTCGGAACAGCTTTTTCCTGCACCTCTTTGTACATCGTATAATCTATCGTTGATTTGATCACACTTTCGTTTGGTATTTCTCCGTTTCTATAGTGTAATGCAGCATACATAACGTCTTCTTTTGATGCATACCAGGTACGACAAAAGTCAGAAACCACTTTATCAATACAGTCGTGTTTCATATTTTCAACAATATTCAAAATGGATTGCCCTCTGTATTTTCTTTCATCTAATTCGATTTCATATACCAGATTAGACATAATATCTGCTACTTTTGCATTATCTTTTCTCATCTCTTCGATGTATTGTTTCACTTCTTCAATCTGTTTCTGGCGTTCTTCTGAAGAAATCTCTTCTTCATCTTCGTTCGGTGTAACAATATTCTGAATCAGATTAATAATATACTCATAATCAATCTTCGTATTGCTATATGCCATCAATTCATAATCAGGATCTACTTCTATCTCCTCAGGTCCTACTGGCGGCTCACCTTTTTCTTCTCCATCCGCAAGTTTAATCTCTTCCATTACGTTCTGATAACGGCCGACATATTTTTCATATTCTTCTTCTGTAATCCCATATTCTTCCAACATGCTGTCATTATATTTTGTAAATGATTTTATCTGTGAGAATAAACGGTCAAATGTCTGAAACATCTTGGCAAATACTCTCTTCTCATTCAATGACATATGTGCAACATCATCCGGTGTTTCTGCTGACACACGTAAAGCTGCCAATGATTTTTTGAATGCCGGTTCTACTTTATCCCATTCTGCCAGGATCGCTCCTTCCGTGCTTCCGGCAGAGTATAATTTCACTGCATTATCCACGCTTTCTTTGAACAATTTCGGTGCCTGAAATGTCACAATCTGTCCATATGTTTTATTCTTATCAAAAATACGATTCGTTCTTGAAAAAGCCTGAATCAGATCATGTGGACCCATCGGCTGTCTGTCTATGAAAATTGTGGATAGACACGGAGCATCAAAACCAGTCAACAGTCGGTCAACCACGATCACCAGATCCAATTGCTCGTTTCTACTTTTGAACTTTGTGTCTTTTCGTGCAAGCCGTTTATTTAAATTGCTATTATATCCCTGAATCTGCGAAAAATCATATTTAGTACCAAACATTTGATTGTAATTATCCAATGACTGCTGCATCTTTTGCTGATTCACATGTGAACCTTCCTCATTTTCTGTCACAGAGTATGTAATTGCAAATTTGGGGAAATCCGGAAGTACCTGCTTTATCTTTTCATCAATTTCCAAAGAAGTCTCACCTTTTTTTACTCTTGTAAGCAAATCATAATATTTCTGGGCCATCTGAATCGAACTTGTCGTCAGAATTCCTTCATACGTCTGTCCTTTACCATTCTGAAATCCCAATTTATGATAAGATTTATTTAAAATGATATCCAATACTCTTAGCATATGAGTCTCATTATCATACACGTTGACATTCGTCTCCTCTTCCACATTCTTTGGTCCATTATGCTCTACCTGGAACCCAAGTACTGCATTATCATGAATTGCATTCTGAATCGTATATTTGTGAAGTCGTTTACCATATAATTCTTCTGTAGTACGTGGAAGATCACCTAACTGAGGATACGGATTTTCCCCAAATCTAGGTGTGCCGGTGAATCCGTACCACAGTGATCTGCCAAAAAATCTTTCCAATTCTCTCTTGGTTTTTGGCGTAACTGCTCTGTGACATTCATCTACAACAAATGCAATTTTAAGATTTTTTATTTTGCTATACTCCGAAGTTCCTTCTTGCAGTCTTTTACTGATCAATATCTGCATTTTCTGGATCGTCGTTACAATAACCTGCCTGTCATCTGATTTCAACTTTTTCTTAAGGTCATTTACGTTATCCGTCTCATCAACATCTACCAGATCATTGTTCGCATATGCCTGAAATGCCATCGTTGTCTGCGTATCCAGATCTTTTCTGTCAATCAGAAAAATTGCCTTATCAATCGCCGGAATATCCATTAACAGATTTCTCGTAGCCTTGTAAGATGTCAATGTCTTTCCTGAGCCTGTTGTATGCCAGACATACCCGGATTTACCAGTTTTAGAAGCCTCTCGTATAGACTCAATTGCGTGAATCTGATATGGTCGAAGCAATATTAATCTCTTTGCATCCTCATCCAGTACTGTATATCTTGCGATCATTTCATGTGCTTCTGGAATTCGAAGTACACTTTTAGCAAAATCAAGATAATTTGTTACTGCATTATTATCCCTGTCTACCCATCCACTCATAAACTTAGGATTTAATTCTGTATCATTTGCTGCCGCAAAATATTTGGTATCTTCCCCGTTACTAACTACAAACATCTGTACTGCAGAAAATATTCCCGTAAACTTACCTTCTCCAATATATTTCTTTATCTGATGGAATCCATCCATATACGAATGTTGTCTGTTTTTCAATTCGATGTGAATCATTGGAAGGCCATTAATCATCAAGGTTACGTCAAACCGTCTATCTCTTGCCGGTAATGTATCATCTTCCTCATTTTTTAACGCACTATACTGATTAATCACTTCATACACACTGCTGCCGCCTGCGATATGTTCATGATTCATAACCACAAGATGCAACCTTTCTGTATCTCTTTGTACATGAACCTGTACTTTTCCATTCTCACCAACTAACCACTCGCCAGCTTTGTAGAAAGAAGAAAACTGCAACTGATTCTTCACCTGTTCAAATTCGGATTCAGATAAGGATTCTCCATTCAACCTGTCTTTATTATTCTGTTCCAGGATATATTTAAAATTCTTCCACAAATCCTCTTCTGTCTTTAAATCTTTACGATAGGTCCATTGAGAATCTCCGTAAATCAGTTGATCAATCAATTTTTCTTCTATTATTTTCTCTAATTCTGGCATTTTAGCTGCCTCCTTTGTGATTATTAATGTGATTTCTATGTATTTCAGGATGTTTTTAAGGTTATTTTGCTTATGCTGGTGAAGAGTGATGAGGTTATCAAGACTTCTAAAATAATCTCCAATTTTCTTTTGCTCTTCAAATCCAGGGCATAAAATAGGGATTTTTTTACATGTCTCCTTATTAAGTTTTGGCATTGCCATTCCTGTATTATATTGCGTATAGTCTTTTCGTTCTAATGAATTGCAAATAAAATTATTTTCATTTCCCTGCTTTGTTCGAAGAACATGCGCATGGTTATTTACCCAGTATTTTCCGCTTGCTAGAAAGCATACCGGATAATTTCTGTCAGTAATATTGGCACCATCTTCACTTAACAATATCAACTCTTCGTCGAATAAATATCCATCCACATAATCAACAATACCAGAGGCTCCATAATATGGATACGGGCCAGAAATGCGTTTTGCACCTTCTAAAGGTTTTCTCATTGTATCAAGAAATTCAACTACATCATCTAACTTACGCTGTTCCCAAGCGAGCAGTTCTTCTTTCTTTCCATTAATATACTTACGATGGTGAAGAGTGATGAGGTGGTCTAAATCATCAAAATACGCAGCTATTTTTTTCTGTTCTGCTTCAGATGGAAAATTCATTTTGTATTGAAGCATATCGCTCAGTTTCAAAACCCTGTTTCTTCCAGCTCCTCCTGGTGAAGATAATTCCAAATGATGTTTGAAATTCTCATCAAGAATCAGATATCTAAAAAATTTCGGTTCCATCCCTGCATTAAAACTATATTGTGGAAACCTATGAGAAACAAGCTTTCCAGCATCATTTTCATCAGTAATTGCTACTGCATGTTCCCATCCAAATGTAATGTTCACAATGAATTTATCCGCTGCTACTCGAAACATTTTAGCTGTCTCAAGTTCTTTTCCCTTTTCAACATAACTATGAAATGTTCCTTTAGCATGACTTCTAATTCCAAGTCTCGTATAACCTTCTGTTGGAGTTTCTACCGGATCTTCATATTTTTCTACTATTTCTCCAAACTTACGCTGTTCCCAATCGTTTGAACTTAATTTAATACAAAATTTAAACTTACGCTGAATCTCTGTAATCGTTCACTTTTTTAAAATATCTTCTACTTTTTAATCCAACAATTCGCCTGCTTCATATGAGCATTTTATATAATCCGGATTACTATAATACACGCTTGAATTAAAATCTGATATTTCTTCACTAATGAATGAATTATATACATTCTTAATAGCTTCTACTACATTCCCATACAATCCTATAACATTCAAAATTAACATTTGATATACTCTTCCAATAGAAGTCACTGTTGGAACATTATATTTGCAAGTTGTAATATTATCAAAATTTCCCTCTATAATTTGATATTCTTCAATCCACTCATCACATACCTGTTCATAAGAGAGGCAATGATTTACACCTGCAACTTTTAATTGATGCAATATATCTTCCTCTTCCATTTTTCCAACTATGTCTTTTACTTTATTATGAGTTTCTCTTGCGACAAACTCAATCATCGAACATACATAAAATAAATCATCTTTATTCCACTGTGTCGTCATCCACGTTTTCACTCCTTTCATAAACCAAGCATTCTAAGGCTCTCATACTATGAAAACTAATCTGATGTGACGGATGTTTAAACTTTGCATATTCCCAGAATACAGCTTTACTTATATTTCCACTTAAATAATCATTTACAAAATTCCAGATTGTATCATCTGCCATGGGACCTTCTACAATATCATATTCATGTACTTTTCCAGCCCGGCATTCTGCAATAAAATCTAACCATTCATCACACATCTGATCAAATTTCTTTATTTTTAATTGTTTATTTTCTGTATATGAATATACATTAATTATCCCATGTTTATGTTTTCGTTCTGCCCATCTATATGCCTGTTCATAACTTTTTGTACAGTAAAATCCCCATGAGAAATCTTTTGTATATCTTGTCTTTCTAATCTCAGGAAATTCTACTATCTGACCACTTCCATGATACAATTCCACTTTTTTGTCCATCTTTCTCACTTCTTCCATATTTTTTTCATAAAATTCTTTTCATTCATTACCATCTAAATTTTTACTATAGATTATACTCATCGTAAGCCTTATTCTTCTACCACACAATTTTTACTCAATCTATCTATTTGTACTTTCTTAATTTCAAGATCAAAAAGTATAGTTATTTTTTATATAAACATATTTTGCAACATGAATTTTTTAATATTCTGTAATTCTTCACACTTATGCTGGTGAAGAGTGATGAGGGTGTCGAGAGATTCAAAATACTCCCCAATTTTTTGCTGCTCCTCTAACGTCGGATATGGAATTGGCATTTCCATAAACTGTGTTGACGAAATCGTAAATCTGTCAAATCGAGCCCCTGAATCTCCGTTTAGTTTCATGAAGCGATGCCACTTCGTAGTTTTGAAATAAAATTCCAAATACAAATTATCTATATCATGTGTTCTAAATACCGTATAAAGTGGCGACATTACGCCATTTCTACCAAGTCTGTTACGATTTATCGGTCCAACAGGAGCTGTTGCAGAAATTCTTGGATTATAAATAAAGTCATCATTCCTGACGATATAATAACCATTCAGATTTTCATTGTTTACAATCTCTCTATCAAAATAATCCTTCTGGCTAATGATTCCCTGTTCTGCTGAGTTTGTAAACGGCTCTGAAAATTCATTATTTTTATTCTTCTCTGATACCTTATCGGCAATCTCGTTTAACTTACGTTGTTCCCAATCATCAGTAAAGCCACCAAATCTAATTTCTGGAACTTTTTCTCCTTTTTTCGGAAACATTTTTTGAAGCATAAATTTTTTTAATTTTTTTGTTTCTTCGCACTTTCGCTGGTGAAGAGTGATGAGGTTATCAAGACTTCTAAAATAATCTCCAATTTTCTTTTGCTCTTCAAATCCAGGGCATAAAATAGGGATTTTTTTACATGTCTCCTTATTAAGTTTTGGCATTGCCATTCCTGTATTATATTGCGTATAGTCTTTTCGTTCTAATGAATTGCAAATAAAATTATTTTCATTTCCCTGCTTTGTTCGAAGAACATGCGCATGGTTATTTACCCAGTATTTTCCGCTTGCTAGAAAGCATACCGGATAATTTCTGTCAGTAATATTGGCACCATCTTCACTTAACAATATCAACTCTTCGTCGAATAAATATCCATCCACATAATCAACAATACCAGAGGCTCCATAATATGGATACGGGCCAGAAATGCGTTTTGCACCTTCTAAAGGTTTTCTCATTGTATCAAGAAATTCAACTACATCATCTAACTTACGCTGTTCCCAATCATCTGTGTATCCTTCAAATCTAATCGTCGGTTTTCCCATATCTATTCACCCTCCATCATGCCGATCAGATCATTCAAAGAAGTCATAATCGTTTTCTCTGTAGAAGTTAATTGTTTCATAAGTGATAAAAATTCTCTTTCTACTTTTTCAATTTCTTCATCAGTCTTTTTCATATCTGTCAACAGCATATTCAGGTCTATTGGTTCCTCTTCTTCAAAAGTATCCACATATCTAGGAATGTTAAGATTAAAGTCATTCTTTTCAATATCTTCAAAACTTGCAAGAAATGCCTCTTTTTCTACCGTTTCTCTCTTTGTGTATAGATTCATTACTTCGTCAATATGCTCATCCAGCATTTCATTCTGCTTCTTGCCCTTATTAAATTTCTTAGACGCATCAATAAATAATACATCCCTGCCATCTCTGTGTTTCTTCAATACAATAATACATGTCGGAATGGATGTATTATAGAATAAGTTTGCCGGAAGTCCAATGACTGCATAGATATTACCTGCTCTAAGTAATTTCTCTCTGATTTTTCCCTCTGCTGCGCCACGGAAAAGTACTCCGTGTGGTAATACAATCGCCATCGTTCCATTATTTTTCAGATGGTATAATCCATGTAATAAGAATGCATAATCCGCTTTTGATTTTGGTGCTAATACACCATATTCACTGAAACGCTCATCCTGTAAGAATCCTGCAGCAGCACTCCATTTTGCCGAATATGGTGGATTCATAAGTACCATATTAAAATCTGTTTCTTCATCTGTCGGCCAGTCTCCATCTAAGGTATCACCATTTCGAAGTTTCTGATTTTCTGCTACGATTCCATGAAGGAACATATTCATTCTGGCAAGGTTATATGTTGAAGTATTTAATTCCTGACCATAATATTTAATATACTGTGGCTGTTCAGAATATTTCTTTGCATTTAAAAGCAGTGAACCAGACCCCATACAAGGATCATATACGGACAGACCTCTCTTTTCTTCCTGCCCGGCAATCGCAATTCTAGTCAATATCTTTGATACGGCCTGCGGTGTATAGAATTCCCCTGCTTTCTTACCCGTCTCGGATGCAAACTGACCAATCAGATACTCATATGCATTCCCTAATATTTCTGCATCTGAATTTAATAAATCAGCCTTATCAATTTCTTTAATTAGATTTGCAACTGTATCGCTCTGTTTCTGATCACCAGTTCCCAGTCTGTTTGAATAGAGATCAATATCGGTAAACAAATCAGCAAATATCGGGTCACTTTGCTCAATATTATTAAATGCTTTTTGTAATTGCTCACGATTAAATGCATTATTTCTGGCTGCATCTGCAAAATACGTATATGTCAGCTCTGGTTCTATTACATAGTGACATTCATCTCTCATTTCCTTAACCAAGTCTTCTGCATATTCACCTTTTAATTCTTCTTTATAAGCTTCCAATGCTTCTTTTAACGACTCTGGTTTATCGTCACAGATCATATCATAGACTTTTATTAAAAATGAATCTGATAAATACTTGTAGAATACAATTCCCAACAGATAATCTTTATATTCATTTGCATCCATTTTAGACCGGAGTATGTCTGCCCCACTCCATAACACGCTAATCAGATCTTTACTGTTTTCTGTTTCTGCCATTTTATTTCCTCCACTGCCATTGTTCTTTATTTCGTATACTAATACATCTATTTGCAAGAATTCCATTTGATATATTAGAAAACTTCTGTTTTTATCAGAATATCACAAACTATTCTTTACATCAATAATGCTTTTTTCATAGTCTCAAAATGCTTTCATCCATTAGCAATGTACGCAGCCAGATACACAAAAAATCGGAAAGATCTCCTTTTTGATTTCTTTCCGATTTAAAAACAAAATTATAAAAATAATAGTAATTATTTCACCAAATCTGCAACGCAAATCTTAAGATCGTCAATAATGATTTCTTCTATCCCCCAAAGAATATCCGATGCACATCATTAAACAGCACAAACACCATAAGCGCCATCAACAGCACGATCCCTGCGAAATGTACATACCCTTCTTTCTCCGGCGGCACACGCTTTCCTCTGATTGCTTCAATGATCAGGAATACCAGTCGTCCCCCATCCAGTGCCGGAAGCGGCAGAAGGTTCATCACACCAAGGTTCGCCGACAGCAGAATTGCCAGATTCAGCATCTCTACAATGACGACAAACAGACCATAGGAACGGCTCTGCTTATAGGTGGTATCTACCGTATTAACAATTCCGACCGGTCCGGAAAGTTCGTTCACTCCAATCTGTCTGGTCACTAACATCTTCAAACTGTCCAGTGTCGTGCAGATCCAGAATTTCACTTCATAGCCGCCATATTTGACCGCCGTCAGTGCATTGGCTTTGGTATAACCGGAACTGCCGATTCCGAGTCTCTTATATCCCAGTTCTTTGTCCATCTTCGGAGTCAGTGTAACGGTCTTTTCTTTTCCGTTTCTCAGCACAGTGACAACCACGTCTTCATCAGAGTGAAACTGATTATAAAAACTGACTTCACGGAAAATGTGGATCTTTTTATTCCCCATCTGCACGATCTCGTCACCTTTTTTTAAACCAGCTTCTGCTGCCGGATATCCGGATTCCACTGCCCCGATCACCGGCTTATCGTAACCAACCATTGCCGTTATGATCACTGCAAAGATAAAAGCCAGAATAAAGTTAAACACAGGCCCTGCCGCTATGACTGAGATTCGCGCCCATACGGATTTATTATTAAAGTTATTCGGCGAATCATTCGCCTCTTCATCTTCCCCCATCGCACAGAACCCTCCGATTGGAAGGATACGTACGGCGTATCTGGTCCCTTTATATTCTTTTGAATAAATTGCCGGTCCCATTCCTATAGCAAACTCATCTACATCAATTCCATTTTTCTTCGCCAGTAAGAAATGCCCCAGCTCATGAAAAAATACGATGAAGCTGAATAACAAGATTGCTAATATAATTCCCAAATTTCTAATTACCTCCTGCTGTTGATTCTTTCATAGGTCGCTGCTTCTGTCTCCAGAATCTGTTCCAATGTTGGATTTTCAATATTTTTGTGTGCCTTCATACAGTCTTCGATGATCTCCGTGATCTCCAGATACTTGATTTCTCTGTTCAGGAACTGGCTTACCGCAAGTTCATTTGCTGCATTGAATACAGTCGGAAGGCTCCCGCCCTTTCTTCCTGCTTCGTATGCAAGCTCCAATCCATAGAATGTATCTGTATCCGGCTTCTCAAATTCCAGTTTTCCCAATGTCCAGAAGTCTACTCTGTCCCCCGGGAGGAATCTTCTCTCCGGATAATATAATGCATACTGGATTGGAAGCTTCATATCCGGTGTTCCAAGCTCTGCAATGATCGCACCATCTACATACTCTACCATAGAATGAATAATACTCTGTGGCTGTACTACAACCTGCACCCGATCCACATCTACATCAAATAACCATTTAGCTTCGATGACTTCGAGACCTTTGTTGACCATTGTAGAGGAATCAATTGTGATCTTACGCCCCATTGACCAGTTCGGATGCTTCAATGCATCTTCCACCTTGATTTCCATCAGTTCCTCTGACTTTTTGCCACGGAACGGGCCGCCGGATGCGGTCAGAAGAATCTTATGAATCGCCCCGTGACGATTGCCCTGTAATGACTGAAAAATGGCACTGTGCTCACTGTCTACCGGGAGAATCGATACTCCCATCTCTTTTGCCAGCGGCATAATGATATGCCCAGCTGTTACCAGTGTCTCTTTATTGGCAAGTGCAATGTCTTTTCCTGCCTTGATTGCTTCAATTGTAGGACGGATACCGATCATACCGACAACCGCTGTCACAAGAATCTCTGTATCATTCATGGTTGCGACTTCCAGAAGTCCATCCATGCCTGCCACGATCTGCGTGTCCGTATCTGCTACATTCACACGTAATTCCTCTGCTTTTTCTTCTGACCATACAGCCACGATCTGCGGATGGAATTCACGGATCTGTTCTTCCAGCACCTTAATATTACTTCCGGCTGCCAGTCCAAGCACTTCAATATCGCCGTTCTCTCTGACCACTTCCAGCGTCTGTGTCCCGATAGAACCAGTGGAACCTAAAATTGCTATCTTTTTCATATGAACCTCCTACAATCTGCCTGCAAGAAATGTTGCAAGATAATAAATGATCGGCGCCGTAAAGATAACACTGTCAAATCTGTCAAGAATTCCGCCATGTCCCGGAATCAGTTTTCCATAATCTTTAATGTCATGATTACGTTTGATCGCAGAAGCTGCAAGATCACCAATCTGTGAGATCATTCCTCCAACTCCACAGATAATTGCATACTGTCCCGGATTCACACCTGCTCCTGTAATCTTATTCGCTGCAAGAGCAAAGATTGCCCCAAGAAGAGCTGCTCCTACGATTCCACCGATTCCACCTTCTACAGATTTCTTCGGGCTTAACTTCGGTGCCATCTTATGCTTTCCAAGAAGCATACCTACGCAGTACGCGCAAGTGTCGCATCCCCAGGAGCTCAAAAAGATAAGCCATACTGCAACAGCTCCGTCATCCAGCATTCTTGTCTGGTATACATAAGACAGCATCACTGCAACATAAAATACACCAAAGAATACCGTCATCACCTGCTCTGCTTTAAATACCGGAAATGAAAATACATATACCGCCATCAGTACGACCAGAAATACAATCGTAAGAAATGTCACATACTGCATCTGTCCGGTATATAAGATTCCGTAATATACAACGGCTGCCAGATAACCGGTAAAGCCTAATATCTTGCTCTGCACATCCACAACTTTATAAAGTTCCGACAATCCGATCAGACTGATCAGTGCCAGAAAACCGAACAACAATCCGCCACCGGTTCCAACTGTTGCTATTAAGATAATGACCAGAACAATCCCACTTAATAATCTTGTCTTAAACATTCTGTTCTTCTTCCTCCTTCACACCGCCGTAACGTCTGTCGCGGTGATTATACTGTTCAATCGCCTTTTCCAGTTCTTCTTTACTGAAATCCGGCCATGGAACATCTGTAAAATAAAACTCTGTATACGCCAGCTGCCATAACAGATAATTGGAAAGTCTGAGTTCCCCGCTTGTGCGGATCATCAGATCAGGATCCGGAATTCCCTTTGTATCCAGATATTGTTCAAATGTCTGTTCTTCAATCTCTTCTGGATTCACTTTTCCATCTATACAATCCTTTGCAAGCTTCCGGATTGCACGGACCATCTCATCACGGCTTCCATAATTGATCGCAATCTGGAAATTCAGACCGCTATTATTCTTCGTTGCCTCTTCCAGTTCCAGAATTCTCTTCTGAATATCTTCATCCAGTCTGGTGATATCTCCAATCACACGAACCTTCATATCATTCTTTGCTGCTGTCTTCAGACATGTCTTCATATAATTACGTAAAAGCTTCATCAATGCATTGACTTCATCATCCGGACGATTCCAGTTTTCTGTAGAAAATGCATAGACAGTCAAGTACTTAATCCCCATTCTCCATGCTTCCTCACAGATACGCTCTACATTCTTACTGCCCTGTGCGTGACCATAATTCCGGGGCATTCCCTTTGCCTTTGCCCAACGGCCATTTCCATCCAATATGATTGCAACATGCTTTGGTACATTCATATGATTATTTCCTCCTACTAACACATTCGAACTTATGTAATCAAAAAACTTTTTAGTGCTCTTCAGTCATACAAGAACAGAGGGGACAGTTCCAGATTCTCTGGATCTTATCCCCTTCTTATTCTATACCTTTTTATCTGTTGCAGATCTTATACTGTCATAACCTCTTTTGATTTTGATTCTACAGCTTTATCCACTTCTTTTACATATTTATCTGTCAGTTTCTGCAGATCATCTTCCATGTCCTTGATCTCATCTTCTGAGACATCTGTTCCTTTTAATTTCTTAGCTGCATCAATTCCGTCACGACGGATGTTACGGATTGCAACTTTTGCAGCTTCCCCTTTTTTCTTAACATCTTTAACCAGTTCTTTTCTACGATCCTCTGTAAGTTCCGGGAAGAGAAGACGTACAGTTGTTCCGTCATTGGTAGGATTGATTCCGAGATCAGAAGTCATAATTGCTTTCTCGATCTCTCTTACCATGCTTTTCTCCCATGGCTGGATCTGGATCATACGCGCTTCCGGTACAGATACGTTAGCCACCTGCTGGATTGGTGTCGGTGTTCCATAATAGTCTACTACAATTTTATTTAACACATTTGGATTCGCACGTCCTGCACGGATTGCTGAAAGTTCCCCGTCCAGATTTCCAATTGTTTTTTTCATCTTTTCCTCAAATGTTTTTAATCTTTCATTCATAGCGTGATCTCCTTTTATCGCAATAATCCATAATAATACTTATACTGTTACTTTTGTTCCTGTAAATGTTCCCTTCATCGTCTCAACAATGCTGTTCTCTTCATTCAGTCCGAATACCAGCATCGGCATCTTATTCTCCAGACACATAATAGATGCTGTCAGGTCTACAGCCATCAGCTTCTTATCAATAATTTCCTGAATAGAAATCTCGTCATATTTCTTTGCTTCCGGATTAACCTTCGGATCGCTGTCATAAATCCCGTCAATTGCTTTTGCAAGAAGCATAGCATCTGCTTCAATCTCAATTGCTCTTAAAACCGCACCAGTATCTGTCGAGAAGTATGGATGTCCTGTTCCACCTGCGAAGAACACAACTTTTCCTTCATTCAGTGCTTCTACTGCCGCATCTTTAGAAAACAATGTAGTAAATGCGCCGCACACAAATGGTGTAAATACTTCTGTCTTCATTCCTGCATAACGGAAAATATCAGATACATAAATACAGTTCATAACTGTTGCCAGCATCCCGATCTGGTCTGCTTTAACACGGTCTATCGTCTCGCTGGTTCTTCCTCTCCAGAAGTTACCACCACCTGTTACAATCGCAACCTGTACCCCATCATCTACAAGCTGCTTTACCTGTTTTGCAACACCCATACAGGTAGCTTCATCAAATCCTGTCTTTTTATCGCCTGCGAGAGCTTCCCCGCTGAGTTTTAACAATACTCTTTTCATAAGTTCTTACTCCTTACTATAAGTTCTCTTTATGCATTCACATACTTATCATAAAGTATAGCATAGGAATAAAAAAAAGGGAATATGAAACCCTCACATTCCCTTAAAAAATCCTTTGAATTTTAGCTGTTAATTACGGAAAACGACTTCCCCTGTCTTCTCATCCATACTTTCTACGATTGCCAGCGACTCCAGATGAATTCCTTTGGAGCGGATGATATCTCCACCAACCTGAAATCCTTTCTCGATCACAACACCAGCTCCGACCAGCTCGGCTCCTGACTTTTTAACCAGTTCTGCCAGTCCCTCCAGTGCTTTCCCGTTAGCAAGGAAATCATCAATCAGAAGAACCTTATCTCCTTTTCCAAGAAATTCTCTGGAAACGATAATATCATAAACTCTTCCGTGTGTGAATGATTCTACCTTTGTTGTATATACATCCCCTGCAATATTCTTTGTCTGTGTCTTCTTTGCAAATACAACCGGTACATCAAATACTTCAGCCGCAACACATGCGATTCCGATCCCAGAAGCTTCGATCGTAAGAATCTTCGTAATCTCCTCACCTTCAAATCTTCTCTTGAATTCCTTCCCGATTTCCTGAAATAGCTTTACATCCATCTGATGATTGAGAAAGCTGTCCACCTTTAAGACATTGCCTTCTTTTATCTTTCCATCCTTGCGGATTCTGTCTTTTAATAACTGCATCTTAGCGGCCTCCACATATTTTTCTAAACGTTACCCCATATTGTAATGACTTTTCGTTCTGATTGCAAGTCATTTATACATATATTTTTTAATATATGATCTATTTTATATCTTCCTTCTCAAAAACTCCCATTGCGATCTGCTCACTGGTAATCGGAAGTTCCTTAAACCAGATTCCTGTCGCATTGGCAATTGCATGTGCAAGTGCCGGTGCAGGAGTATTAATTACGATCTCTCCAATGGATTTTGCTCCGAACGGTCCCGTCGGCTCAAAACTGCTTTCAAATTCCACCTGGATGTTTCCCATATCTCTTCTGGACGGGATCTTGTACTGCATGAAAGAATTATTCAACATGGTTCCTTTGTCATTGTACTGGATGTTCTCATAAAGCGTCATGCCAATTCCCTGTACCAGACCACCTTCGGTCTGTACTCTTGCAAGATTTGGATTCACTACTGTTCCGCAGTCCACAACCGCTTTATAATCCAATATCTCCACATGACCGGTCTCTTTGTCCAGTTCAATCTCCACAGCTCCTGCCATGAATGGCGGCGGTGATGTCGGTGAACTGTTACTTTCTGTCGCTTCCAGTGCACAGCCATTTCCACACATTGATTTCGTACCAATATCTATCAGCGATACAGACTTCCGTGCTTTTGGCCATTCTACACGGTCGCTTGCAAATTCCAGTTCTTCCACCGGTGCATCCAGCATACCGGATGCAATCTCAAGAATTCTGGTGATCAGTTTCTGGCAGGCTTTTTCTACCGCTTTTCCTGTTACATATGTCGTACTTGACGCATAAGATCCCGAATCGTATGGAGACGAATCCGTATCTGCTCCGAGGACTTCTATATTTTCCACCGGACAATCCAGGCATTCTGCCGCCATCTGTGCAAGGATCGTATCACATCCGGTACCCATATCTGCCGCTGCGATCATCAGAGTATAGAATCCATCATCATTCATCTTAATGGTTGCAGATCCTACATCGACACCGGAGATTCCGGAACCCTGCATAGCCATTGCGATTCCCACACTTCTGACTTTGCCGTTTCCCATATCTTTGTATGGATATTTATCTTTCCATCCGATCAGCTCCGCAGTCCGTTCAAGGCAACGGTCAAGTGCACAGCTCTTCGCCGTCTCACCGTAATATGCCGGCATAACGTCGCCTTCTCTTACCATGTTCTTAAGACGAATCTCCACAGGATCCATATGAAGTCTCTGCGCCATCTCATTTACCGCAGATTCCACCGCAAAGATTCCCTGTGTTGCTCCATATCCGCGGTACGCTCCTGCTGCCATGTGATTTGTATAGACAACATCATATGCAAAACGGTGTGCTTCTGCAGAACTATATAAAGGAATGGATTTGTGTCCCGATAATCCGACTGTTGTCGGACCGTGATCTCCATATGCCCCTGTATTTGACAGTGTATACACATCAATCGCACGGATTTTTCCTTCTCTGGATGCACCAAGACGTACATGAACTTCCATCTCATGTCTTGGAGACGATGCAATCTGTGATTCTTCTCTCGTAAAGATCATCTTCGATGCTTTCCCGGTCTTCCATGTAACAAATGCTGGGAATAATTCAGCCACAACCGACTGTTTTGCACCAAATCCTCCTCCGATCCTTGGCTTACTGACACGGATCCTGGATTTCGGAATTCCAAGTGCATTGGAAATAATTCGTCTTACATGATATACGATCTGCGTGGAACTTAAAATATTCAGTCTTCCATAAGCATCCATAAAGCAAGTGGTACGGAATGTCTCCATCATGGCCTGCTGCGCAGCCCTGACGTGATAAGTTCCTTCTACGACCTCATCACAATCTGCCAGCACTGCATCCACATCTCCGTCTTCCGTAGAATCGCTTGCACAGAGATTTCTCTTATTATCGGCGCCTACCTTGCAGAGTGCTTTCCAGTTATCTTCCGGATGTACTAGAACATCACCATCTTTTGCCATATGAAAATCCAGAACTGCCGGAAGCACTTCGTATTCCACCTTCAGCATCTTTAACGCTTTATCCACACATGCCTCATTCTCACCTGCAACGATTGCCACCGGATCTCCCACATATCTGACATGCCGGTCCAGGATCAGCCGGTCATATGGGCTGAACTCCGGGTAGGTCTGTCCTGCTGTTGTAAATCTTTCCTGCGGCACATCTTCCCATGTGTAAACGTCTTCAATTCCCGGCACCCTTTTTGCCACATCTGTCTTTACTGATTTTACGATCGCATTGGCATGCGGGCTTCGGAGTACCTTCACGATCAGGCAGTCCTTTGGAGCAAGATCATCCATGAATACCGGTTTTCCTGTCACCAGTGCCATTGCATCTTTTTTTCTTATCGGTTGTCCGACTGCTTTCATGATCTTTCTCCTTTCTTTCTGTATTCGATAAATGCTTCCATTGCACGAAGCTGTCCTTCATATCCGGAACATCTGCAAAGATTTCCCGCAAGATATGCCTTGATCTCTTCTCTTGTCGGCTCCGGATTCTCGCGGAACATGGCAATTGCATTCATGATCATTCCCGGATTGCAGAAACCGCACTGTTCTGCCCCCTGATCTGCAACAAATGCACCGAATTCTTTTGCTTCTTCCTGAAGTCCTTCTAACGTATCTACCTTGCATCCGTCGACTCTGGCTGTCAGCATCGAACAGGATAATACCGGTTTATCATCTACAAACACTGTACACAGGCCGCAGTTCGACGTCTCACATCCACGTTTTACACTATAGCATCCATGATCTCTGACAAAATCGATCAGAAGCTGATCGCTGGATATTTCCGCTTCTCTCATTGTCCCATTTAAAAGAATCTTTACTTTCATATCCTACTGATCTCCTCCTTTTGTATTCAGTGCTTCCAATGTCCTGTGGATCAGAACATATGCCAGACGGCTTCTGTATTCTTTGCCGGCGCGCATATTACTGTCCGTCTTCACCTGTGAAGCAATGCATTCTGCCTCTTTCTTCATCTCTTCTTCAGTACAGACACCGCTCCATACTTTTTCTCTGACTGCTTCTGTCAGTTCCAGTCGGACCGCCTTCTGCGGTCTTGCACCGATACATACGCATCCATTTTCAGCATTTACTGAAACCGCACATGTCAATACCGGAAAATCTGTCTTGGAATTTCTATGTGCCAGATAGATCATATTTCTCTGATCCTTTTTTACAATGACTCTGACTAAAATGTCATTGTCTCTTTTCATCTGCGCAAATTCCTGTAATGGAACAATCCCTCCTTTATACAGTTCTACGTAACTGTCCATTGCAAGAAACACCGTCAGTACATCCGAAAATCCATAGCGTCCGAATATACTTCCACCAATCGTTGCAAGGTTCCGGAACTGTACGCCGACAATATCACTGACCGCATCTTTTACTGCGCCTTCACACCACTGGTTCAATCTTTCATGACATTCCAGTTCACGGAGTGTCGTCATACATCCGATCCGGAATTCTTCTTCTGTCTCTTCGATCTGATTCAGACCAAGTCCGGACAGATCAATCGCTTTCTGTACATTCCGGTTCGACATCTTAAGCCACAACATGCCGCCCAGAATGCAGTTCGTCCTCTTCTGGTTCAGTTCATATGCCTGTTCCAGACTTTCTGCCTTCACATATTCCTTGATTTTTAACATACGCCTTTATCCTTATCTCTCTCTTTACTTAGCTTTATCCAGTTTCATCTATTCTTACTTTTATCAGTCTCACCTTTTTATCTATTCGTCTTTATTCCAGTGTGATCGCACCGGGAAAACAGACTCTGACGCAGGCAGGTTCCCGCCCTTCCCTGATTCTTTCAATACACCCGTCACACTTTTCCATTTTTCCGTCCTTGTCAAAATGGATCACGTCTTTCGGGCAGACCTTTTCGCAGGCATGACATCCAATACATTTTCCTTTGTCTGTCAGTACAAATCCAGTCTTCGGATCTTTGTAAATTGCCTGCACCGGACAGGCTTTGATACAGATACCGCAGTGATCACAGCCCGGACAGATATTCTTTTCAAACTGATTTTTCACTACCTTTTTGACCGTCCGATGGCTCTTTGCATCTACATCTTCCACATCATGGTGTGCATCCAGACAGGCTATATGACAGGCATAACAGCCGACACATTTATCCGGATCAAATTTTAATCGGTAACTCATGCCTTCACCTCGCCTTTTTCTTTCTCGATTTTACAGAAATAACTTTTATATCCCGGGAATCCTGAAATTGGATCCAGATAATTTCTGTCTATCAGATCATTTGCCTCACCCTTTGCATTGCCATGATAGACGTGTACAATTCCCGGCTGGCTGTTCAGGTAAACCGCCGCAATTCCGCAGATACTTCCCACCGGGGAAGATACCCTCACCATGTCACCATCTGCAATACCATACTTTTTCGCATCTTCCGGATGGATTTCTACCAGTGTTGCCTTTTCAAGTCCTGCAAGCCACGGTACCCGGTATGTTCTTGCATGGAAAAGCTGTGGTTTTCTGGAACCGGTATTCAGAATCAGTGGATATGCTTCCCTGTCCATGCCTGACACCTCACGGAAATCTCTGTATTCCGGAAGTCCGGAATATCCGTGGCTGTCTTTGTAACGTTCGAGTATCTGTGATACAAATTCCACCTTACCGGATGGTGTATGAAAGCCTTCTTTTTCATACGTCTTAAATGCGGGTGGAATAATCACACGTCCTTTTACACCTTCCGGATGCGCCCGCAATTCCTCCAGCGTGACGCCGGATGGTTCCAGTATATATTCCATATACTTCTCATAACCATGTTCCAATGCTTCATCATGTAACTGCATGGCACGAAGCATGCCGATCATGATCTCAATATCATTCTTCGCCTCTCCGACCGGTTCGATTGCTTTTTCAGACAGGAAGAACATCCCTCCCCGTCCATTCAGCACAACATCTCGTTCAAAGGAAGACGCTGCCGGAAGAACCAGGTCTGCCATCTTGCTTGAATCCGAGAAAAACAGATCTACATTCACATAAAAATCCAACGCTTCTAACGCCTTCTGAAAATATTCCGGTTCCGGCCACATTCTGTGGTTCAGGCCGAATCCCACCACAGCTTTCAGCGGATATGGTTCTTCCTTCAGAATATAATCTGCAATTCTTGTACACTGCGCTTCCTCACACGGGAGATCAAACCATGCCGGAAAATCTTTCTCACCGATGGCTTCTATCGTATCCAGCCGTTTTACTTTTCCATATTCATTGCAAGGAGACACCGGACCCGGTCTTAACGGATTGCCACCCGGGATATCATAGTTGCCGGTAAGTGCGATCAGACACATCACTGCCCGGTAATTCTGCATTCCATTAATATTATGTACAACTGGAGACGCTGAAAACATTATGCCAGCCGGACCGTTAGACGCATACATTCTGGCAGCCTCACGGATCAGTTCTTTATCTACACCGGTGATCTTCTCTGCTTTTTCCGGCGGAAACTGATTCACATATGCCTGATACTCCTCAAAACCATATACATATGTTTCTACAAATTCTTTATCATACAGCCCTTCTTCTATGATCACCTGTGCCATAGACAGCGCAAGTGCCCCGTCCGTTCCCGGCAGAAGTTTCAAGTGGATATCCGCTGCCTGTGTCGTTACGGTCTCTCTTGGATCTACGGCTATGATCTTCGCCCCACGTGCTTTTAACGACTGATAAGGTCTTGCCATTCCCACATTGGAATGATACAGATTGTTACTCCATACGAGAACCGTCTGTGCATGCATCAGATCCGGAAAGCAGATGTCATTTCCATAAATAGATCTCCATGCCATTGCCGCCGACTGAAAACAGGTACTGGATTCCGTACAGTAATTCGGAGACCCGTAAGCATTGGCAAGCCGCAGAAGTGCCGGTCTGTACCATTTCGGATATCCCGCATAAAATGCTGCCGCCTGCGGACCATATTCTTTTTTGATCCTGAGAAGATTCTCTGCAATCATCCGATACGCTTCATCCCAGGATATGCGTTCAAATTCCCCGCTTCCTTTTTTCCCGATCCGTTTCATCGGATACAGAATCCTGTCTTTGTTATAAACATACTGCCTGGAAGCAGCTCCTTTAGAACATAATCCTCCACTCTGCCCCGGAAGATCCCGGCTGCCTTCTACCGACACAAGCGTTTCTTCTTCTACATAAGCATCGATCGGACATCCCGCTGAACAGATATTACAACGGACTTTTTTTATTACTCTTTGATTCATGCTGTTTCACCCATCAATGTTTCTATGTTTATTCGTACATTTTATTATAACAAGTTGCTTTTCAGTTTTCTATCTATTTTTCAAATTTCTGTCTTTCTTTCCTTTCATGATCTCAAAGTACATAATAAGAAGAAGTGTTCCCGCCAGCACCCATGCCGCCGGAGATGCCAGACAGATTCCCATATAGCTGCCAAAATGTGATGCAATCAGCGATGCACCGCTCCGTCCGACAAGTTCTGCAATCCCCGCTGTCATCGGAAGCAGTCCATATCCCATTCCCTGAATTCCGTTTCTATACAAATTAACAATAACAAGAGGCAGGAATGACACGCTTACACACCTCAAATAAATATCCACATATTCCATGATCTGATTTACATTCTCTGATACAAAGAATATCGTCATATATTTTCCGACAAAGAAAATAATCACACCTGTCACAACCGCATAAATAAATCCAATCAATGTTGCACTCTTAAATCCTTTACGGATTCTCGTATATTTCCCTGCCCCCATATTCTGTGCACAGTAAGTCGCCATCGTTGTACCAAGCGCAACGTAGGCCTGCGTAAACACCTGCTCGATCTTGCTTGCTGCCGCAAATCCGGCTGCAGCTGTAGAACCGAGGATATTCAGGCAAGACTGTACAACAATCGTTCCTATCGCCGTGATGGAATATTGGAATGCCATCGGAAGTCCGATCTTCAGCTGCCATCCGGCCAGATTCTTATCTATTTCCCAGTCTTCTCTATGAAGATACAGTGCGGGAACCTTCTTTGCAATATATAGCAGACACAGGATTCCCGAAATTCCCTGTGCGATCACTGTCGCATAGGCTGCCCCTGCCGCTCCCATTCTAAATACAATGATAAACACCAGATCCAGCACAATATTCAAAAATGCCGCAATCACAAGAAAATAAAGCGGACGCTTACTATCGCCCAGTGCCCTTAATACACTTGCAAGATAATTGTAAAGTGCCTGTGCCACAATCCCGCCGCAAATGACCATAATATATCCGTAAGCTTCTCCATACATGTCTGACGGTGTATTCATCAGATGCAGCACCTTCGCCATACTGATCATGCTCAGCAATGTAAGAATAACGGTTACGATCCCTGTAAGTACCGCACCGGATGCCACAGACTTCTTCATCGCCTTCATGTTTCCGGCTCCGAAGTGCTGTGCTGTAACAACCGTAAATCCCGCCGTAACTCCCTGCAGAAAGCCAATGATCAGAAATACCAGTGTTCCACATGCTCCTACCGCCGCCAGTGCCGCATTACCGACAAATTTCCCGACGATCACCGTATCTGCCATATTATAAAACTGCTGAAAAATATTACCGATAAAGATCGGCATTGTAAAATTGAAAATGATCTTCCCGGGAGTGCCGGCCGTCATATCTTTTTCCATCCTGTTTTCCTCCTTTTCCGTCATCTGTGTATATCGCTATCTTTCATCTTAAAGCTGCCTTCTATGTGTTTACGTTAAGAAAAGACCCTGATATCGCTTCAGAGCCTTTTCTCGCAAAACTTTATTCATTATATAAAACACGGAAAACAATTGCAACTATTTTTCTGCAGATTTATTTACAAATCCAACTTTATTAAGCGGCCAGTACCGGAATCCTGCTTTGGCCAGAATTGCCTCTTTCTTTACATACGTGTTATCCCAGTATCTGGAATCCAGACTATTGTTCCGGTTATCCCCCATTACAAAATAACTATCTTCCGGAACTTCATAAGGTCCGAAGCTTCCTGCCATCTCTTCCGGACAGAAGCTTACCGCCTGTGTCTGCTCTTTTCCATCAATGTAAATCTTCCCGTCTTTCACGGTAACCGTCTCTCCTGGCAGTCCGATCACGCGCTTGATAAAAATCTTGGACGGATCATCTGGATATTTGAAGATTACAATGTCATATCTCTCCGGATCATCTTTGATATATGCCAGACGGTTCCCCAGCACCCGGTCTCCTTTCATGATCGTATTCTGCATAGATTCCGACGGAATCACGGCATTGATATACACCAGTTTGTTCATTGCAAATACAACACAGAATATGATCAGAAATGTTTTCAGATAATCCCATACAGCCGCCATACCGGTCAGTTCTTCCTTCTCTTCTTTTCCATTCTTCTTGGTCTCTTTTTTCTCGTCTCTGTCTTTCACCTGAAACTCCCCTTTATTACTTATTATTACCCGTCTTATTTACTTATCGTCTTCTGAACCGGCTCCCTGATCTGTTTACATCTTGATCATGACTCCATCCGGACTGACTGCAACTTCGCTCCCCTCAACAATCTCTTTCCGGTAAAGTTCCGCATCCGGAATCTCTAACTGAATCTCTTCTTCACTTTTCAGCTTCAGAAGGGTTACTTTAGCCATTGGTTCTACCCCGTCCGGTCTTCCTTCACATCCAAAATCCGGTTCATCAATTTTCATTACTAGATATCCCATATCCAAAATATCTACCGTCTGTGCATCCGGCTGATTATCATAAAATTTATCCAGAACTTTTAAGAACACCTCATTCTCCTTCGTTGCCAGTGCAAATAATGTCATGGAAGAACGGAGTTTCAAATCATCCGGCCATCCCATCACCTGCGTAGCATCGTTCGATTCCAGTGAAAGCAGTGTTTCTGAGATTTCTCTTAAATGTGCACCTGTTACCGGATTTTCTATATATTCCTTTGCTTCTTCATAGTTCTCAATAGCGTAGTACATTGCAGTACCACTACTGCCAAGTCCCTGTATCTGTGGGAAAATATACCACATCCAGCAGTTTCTCTTATGTCCGCTCTTGATTTCTGCAAGAGCCGTCTTATAATCAGAATCTTGTGCTTTTATAAACCTTGCCAAATTATTCTCTCTCATTCTTCTGAACCTCCAGTTCACACATCTGTGTTTTAAAGCAACATATTCATTTACAACATCTTTCTATATATTACCATAATTTTCTATCACATGTATATAAAATTTCTCATTCTCTCTTGCTATCTGATATTGACTACGCTATAATAATCCATGAACAAAGTTCATATTAACAGGGGGAGCTGGAGAAAACCGGCTGAGAGGAAGCGTAATTCCGTTTCGACCCTTTACCTGATTTGGATAATGCCAACGGAGGGATTCATACCATGTATTGATTTGACAGAGATGCCCCCGCATCTCTTCTTTTTTTACTTTTTGTACCCTCCATCCGCTTTATGAATGAAGGGTATTTTTTTATGAAAGGAATGTTTATTTATGACACACACAACTTTATCATCAGACTCTTCACGGACAAGACGACTAGCTCTTGCCGGTGTATTTACGGCTCTTGCCATCGTCGGAAGTTTCTTAAGCTTTCCGGTTGCAGGCAGTAAATGTGCACCTGTACAGCATATTATTAATATTCTGGCAGCAGTCACATTAGGACCCTGGTACAGTGTAGGAATTGCATTTTGTGCCAGCCTGTTACGAAATCTGCTTGGTCTTGGCAGCATGATGGCTTTTCCCGGAAGTATGGTTGGAGCACTTTGCTGTGGACTTGTATACTCCATTTGCCACAAGCTCAGCCTGACTTGTCTTGCAGAGGCACTCGGCACAGGAATTCTTGGCGGCCTGGCTGCTTATCCTGTTGCAGTATATATTATGGGAATCACTCCTGCCGGGATCTTCGTCTACGTAGTTCCATTTCTGATTTCTACTATTGCAGGAAGCATTCTTGCATTTCTGCTGATTACAGCGCTGAATAAAAGCGGCGCAATGGCTATAATAAAAACGACTCGTTAAGAGTTGTTTAGAAACGGTACATTGGGGACACCACCTTGTACCGCATACACAAGTATCAGATTTTCCCATCTGATATAGGCGTCAGTAATTTCATAGTTCTTTTATGAACCGCGGATCTGTGTAGAGAAATGTTTTCCCGCATCGAAATCTGTGTGTTTTTGCTGACGCATTATAACCTTATATTTATTTTTTTAAACGGAGGCAAAACATGAGAAATTACACAACACAGATGGATGCTGCAAGAAAAGGAATTGTCACTCCTGAAATTGAGATTGTAGCAAAAAAAGAAAACATGACAACAGAAGCACTTATGAAACTGGTTGCAGAAGGCAAGGTTGCAATCTGTGCCAACAAAAATCACACCAGTCTTGATCCGGAGGGTGTCGGAAGCATGCTCCGTACCAAGATCAATGTAAACCTTGGTGTATCCCGTGACTGCAAGGATTACAATATCGAAATGGAAAAAGTTATGAGTGCTGTAAAGCTTGGTGCTGAAGCCATCATGGATTTATCAAGCCACGGTAACACACAGCCATTCCGCCAGAAACTGACACATGAGTGCCCTGCTATGATCGGTACGGTTCCTGTATACGACAGTGTCATCCACTATCAGAGAGATCTTGCAACTCTGACTGCGCAGGACTTCATCGACGTTGTCCGTCTTCACGCAGAAGATGGCGTAGACTTTGTCACACTTCACTGCGGAATTACACGTAAAACGATTGAACAGATAAAAAAACACAAACGTAAAATGAATATTGTAAGCCGCGGCGGAAGTCTTGTATTTGCATGGATGTGTATGACCGGAGAAGAAAATCCTTTCTACGAACACTATGATGAGATTCTTGATATCTGCGAAGAATATGATGTTACGATCTCCCTTGGTGATGCATGCCGCCCTGGATGTCTGGCCGATGCTACCGATGTATGCCAGATTGAAGAACTGGTGCGTCTTGGAGAACTTACAAAACGCGCATGGGATCACAATGTACAGGTAATGGTAGAAGGACCGGGACATGTACCGCTTGATCAGGTTGCTGCCAACATGAAAGTACAGCAGAGTATCTGCATGGGTGCTCCGTTCTATGTACTTGGCCCTCTTGTTACGGATATCGCTCCTGGTTACGACCACATCACATCCGCTATTGGTGGTGCAGTTGCTGCTATGAATGGTGCCGCATTCTTATGTTATGTAACACCTGCAGAACATCTGGCACTTCCTAATGTAGATGACGTAAAACAGGGAATCATCGCTTCCAAGATTGCTGCACATGCTGCCGATATCGCCAAAGGTGTTCCCGGAGCACGTGATATTGATGATAAAATGGCTGAAGCACGTCAGAAACTTGACTGGGACGCACAGTATGCCTATGCATTAGACCCTGAAACAGCCAAAGCTATCCGTGACAGCCGAAGCCCGGAAGATGATCATAGTGATACCTGCAGTATGTGCGGAAAATTCTGTGCAGTCAGAAGTATGAATAAAGCTTTGGCCGGAGAATATATTGATATTCTGTAATTCTTGGGATTTAATTTATTAACTGGGGAAGCGGCCTCTCAGTCCTTGAAGGAAACAA
>ERZ773248.285-NODE-285-length-71989-cov-4.366878_pt1 | contig 71989 bp, 86 predicted proteins | sample MGYA00580518_ERZ773248 | MGnify/ENA primary metagenome ERZ773248 (study PRJEB29015, sample SAMEA2737762) | human gut metagenome | biome: human gut; feature: human-associated habitat; material: faeces | place: China | collected 2012 ...
AAAGCAGACTCGATGAAATAGGAATCTCTCACTTCTATAAGTGGGAGTAGTTCAATTTAAAGAAAGAAGTAAAAAGCATTAAAGCTTGAACTTGGATAACAAAAAAGCCATATCACAAACCGATAAGATTTATGATACAGCTTAATATTATGAATCTGGAACAAGTTTAATCAGAGCATCTATGTCGGCGTCACTATTTTGTTCAAGTAAAGTTACGGTTTGTATCTTTGTTATTATTGCTGGAGAACTTAAAACAATATCACCTAAAAAGTTTACTTTAACTGTGTCACCGGTATGTATATCACTCAAGGGAATATCTTCTTTTTTTATGCCTTGTATTTTAACATCATCTAGATACATTTTCATTATCTGTTTTTCATTTTCGCTATCAACCAAGACATAATACTTATCTCTTGATTTTTTTCCTTTTATATGAACAAATGTACCTATTGTCTCAGCAGGATGATTACCATATTCAGGTTCTTTATTCTGGTTATATAGTAGATATAAGATTGATCCTATGGTTATTAGTACTATTCCGATGCTAACGATATACAGATGTTTTTTCATTTTAGTATCCTCATCTATCTTGTGATATTTAATCCAAAATTCGGGTCGTTTCTATACTTTAGAAATAGTGTAAAAATAACTTTATCAATTTTTAAAAATCCTGCGTTATGTGTATCTGGGTCATGTCCATGCAAAATTCCATGAATAAGATTATCGTCATCAAATAATGGTGACCCGCTTTGTCCAGGTGACGAAGTAAGATCTGTCATTAGTATATCAGAATAAATATGTTCAATTGATCCGTCACAGCCATATTGATTAAATAAATCTTCCTCTGGATAACCAATTGACCTAACATTGTCTCCTTCGTTATGTTCTTGGGTAAAACCGAAGTATCCAACATCCGCTGTTTCATATATTGTTACAAGAGCATAATCGTATTTATAATCATTTGGGCTGTTATATTTGGTAGACACCACAACACTTTCACCTGTATATTCATGTTCTGAAACTAAAAGAGGACCACGTATTCCTGAATATACTGTTACTTTATCAGGGAAATAATCGTCATTATCTGTATTTATTATAACATGAGCACATGTGGCGACTACTCTGTCTGAGATGAAAAATCCTGTACCTGCTTGGGTTGAGCCATCTGGATACTCTGCTACAAGATATGCAATTCGTGGATCCGGATTGGCCATTTTATATCGGTTATCATTATTTACTGATGATGACAGTGGAGCGGCTTTATCTGATTTACTTGCTTCAACTGTTATTTTATCACTACCATCTGAGGATAGCGGATATCCACAATATATTTCTGTGTCTAAGTAGTATTGACCATAATATAAAAATTCACGGTCTTGAGCAAAACTAGTGATTAAAGTCGAACTCGTTATGGTTATCAACGCTAATAAAAGTGCTAAAATTTTTTTGGATTTCATATATGTTTATCTCCTTGAATCCAAATAAATTGACTTTTGATTAGCTGTTTTTTTTCAATTATAAAAACTTTACTACAATCAAAATAAAAAGTCAATCTAATTTGGACAAATAAGTATAATTAGTTAGTTATGTGTAAGTTCGTGTGAGTTATATAAACTCATCACTTAATTACACACAAATAGTATGAAATAAGGGTTTAAATAATATTGAGTTTGAACGAGAACTATTTTGGGAAAAAGAACCATAGGGCTCTTTTTTATTTATATGTCATGAAACGGATATTTTAAAACATACTATAAACGAATCAATAAGAAAGATGAAAAAATAAATTCACATAAGGACAGGAGTTATATGGAAAATAGAAGATATGAAAAACCAAAACGAGAAAATGATTTTGGCGGAAATTTTAAAAAGACACTTTGTTTTATTGGAAAAACCATAGGAAACATGTTAGGCTCTGTTTGCTGGTTTATCAAAACGCTGATTGCATTTATTACGATATCCTTTATATGTGGATGCTTTATTGCTGGTGCGATATATGTAAAGATGAAACCAGATTTGGATTCGTGTATGGAAGTTGCTTATGATAAATTATCCAGCATGAAGGAATCGGATTTTTATAAACCAATGGATACATTTATCTATGATAAGGATGGTAATACAATCGGAATTATCAATGCTGGCCATTTTGAATATGTTGGAATTGAGGATATCAGCCTGAACTTACAGAATGCTTATATATCACAGGAAGATAAACGGTTTAAAGAACATTGTGGTGTTGATTTAATATCCACAGCCCGTGCAGGATTAGCCCTAATAAAAAACAAGGGAGCCATAACACAAGGCGGTTCGACAATTACACAGCAGGTCGTTAAAAATACATATTTGACGCAGGAACAATCTTTTAAAAGAAAACTGATTGAATTCATGCTAGCACCAAGACTGGAAGCAAAATATAGTAAACCCAAAATCATGGAGTTCTATTGCAATACCAATTATTATGGTAATGGATGTTATGGAGTACAGGCAGCAAGTCAATTTTATTTTGGGAAAGATGCAAAACATCTGTCCATAGCGGAATCTGCATTACTGGCCGGACTAAGTAATAGCCCATCTGCGTATGATCCAGTGGACCATCCGGAGAAAGCTAAAGAAAAACGTGATAGTGTAATTCGAAATTTAAAAAGGAATGGGTTCATAACAGAGGAAGAAGAATCAAATGCATTAAATGAACCATTGGTAATCGAACAGAAAAGTTTTGCTTCATCAATCGAAAATTATCAGTCCAGTTATGCAGTGCATTGTGCAGCAATCAAATTAATGGAGGAGGAGAATTTCGCATTTAAATATACCTTTGCAGATAAAACAGAATATGATTCTTATATCCAGAAGTATAGCGATGTTTATAATGAAAAGGTGGATGATATAAGAAGTGGTGGCTATAAGATATATACATCACTGGATAGCAATATACAATCAATTGCACAGGATAAATTAGATTCAGCTTTATCCAAATTTACTGAAACACAGGAAAACGGTAAATATGCACTTCAAGGTTCAGCAGTAATAGCAGACAACAATAGTGGATACATTGTAGCAGTTATAGGCGGAAGAGGAACAGAAGACCAATTTAACCGGACATATCTAAGTGCCAGACAGCCTGGATCTGTTATAAAACCTCTTATCGATTATGCTCCAGCTTTTGATACAGGATTATTTTATCCATCATCTATCGTTAACGACCATTTGTTTGAAAATGGACCAAAGAATTCAGGTGGGTCATATAGAGGAAATATAACAATCAGAGAAGCTGTAAACCGTTCTCTGAATACAGTAGCATGGCAAATCCTTCAATCAGTTGGAGTCAATAATGGACTACAATATCTGTCAGATATGAGATTCCAGAAAATAACATACGTTGATAATGATGTTCCTGCTTTATCCATTGGTGGTTTTACGAATGGTCTTAGGATAGTAGACATAACAAAGGGATATCAAACATTAGCAAATGATGGCCTTTATAATAATAATACGTGTATCTTAAATATAGAAGATGAAGCAGGAATTAGCCTTATATCTAAGAAGACGGAAGATAAGCAGGTGTTTGAACGGGACAGTGCTTACATGATGACAGATGTATTAAAAGGGACATTGACAGAAACTCATGGAACCGGACATGGGTTAGCACTAAATAATATGCCAGCAGCTGGAAAAACAGGGACTACGAACGAAAATAAAGATACATGGTTTGCCGGATATACAAAATATTATACAACCGCTGTATGGGTCGGATATGATACTCCGAGGGAAATGCCAGGTATTTATGGAGCTACCTATGCAGGTAAGATATGGCAGTCAATCATGAATGAAATCCATACTGGCTTGGAACCTTTGGATTGGGAAGCACCAGACACAATTTATCAAGGGTCATATGATCCAGGAACAGGCCAACCAGTTGAATATGATACGGGTGTCAGTGATTTGTTCTCAGTGACATTGGAGGAAATTGCAAAACGTACCTATGAAAAACAGGAGGAAGAAAGATTCATCGATACCATACGCAGCCAGGTGAAAACATATGAAAATACAACAATCTCAACCGTAGAGGATACGTACAAAATTGAAAAAGATTTCGAAACTATGAATAATGTGATTTCAAATATAACAGAACCACAGGAACGTACGGAATTATATGACCGGATATATGCAAAATATCAAGAATTAATGGATATTAAGGATTCCATGAAAGATGAAATTATATTATATGAAAAACAGAAATCACAAAAAGAGCAAGAAGCGGCTCTAAAGGCAGAAAAGGATGCTGAGGAATCACGAAAAAAGTTAATCCAGACTACAAGGGAAAACGATTTTATTGAGTCTTTAAAAATGATTACCGCTTTGAAATATAAGACATCGAATATTGATAGCTTGAAAGAGACAGCAGCAGATAAACTGGAAATGCTAAAGGAATATCCTTCGTATAACGAATATAATTTACAGCTTCAAGCAGCTATCTCTAATCTGGATGAATTGCCGGATTACCAGGAGTATCTGAAAGCAGAAAATGAAAAGAGAAGGATTGAAGAAGCAGAGAGACAGGAGGAGGAATCAAAAAAAACAGAACTGGAGAATCAGTTAAACCAGATGATTGAATCTACAGAAAATCCAGGCCCAGGAAGCATACCGAATGATTCAGAAATGATAGGACCTGGATTTAAACCGAATGATTCCACACCAATGTATAATGAGGAAGGAGGCCCGTATTAATGAACGGAAAAGAAAGAAGGGAAAGAGATAATATGGAGCAGAAACCAGCTGATTCACAAAACTGGTTTTCTACGCTTACATATATAGGAATCCCAATTGTCGGCTTCATATATTTGATTATATTATCAAGGTCAAAGAACCAACCAATCAAACAAGACTTTGCAAAAGCGTATATTAAATTTAAATTATTACACCTAGCAATTGTATTTATTTTCCTATGTATAATTGTTTATGTTTCTATCCCTTATATTGATAAACTGCTTTCTTACATGGAATTATTATAATTATAAAACAAAAACCACCCAAAGGTGGTTTTTATTTTTTGCCATCAAGTGCTTCCAATACTTTTCTGGGATCATCGTGTCTTGAAGCAACTGTTTGACAATTACATTCATAACTTTGATACTTTACCTGGAGATATGCCATTTTCAGAGCTGCAATGTTATCTTCTTCTTTTTCATTCATAGTATACTCCCTTTATCAGTCTTAATACTTATAATATGTAAGAAAATATAGGAAATCAGTGGATTGTTCCATTGGGATTTATGACATATTTAATTTATAGATGATAAAAAGGAGAAAAATTATGATTAAAGCAAAATTAAAAATATGGATTGCATTATTTGCTGTCTATATTTTCATTCAGTCATTTGGTGGTAATATTACAGCTTTTGTAGCAGGTCTGTTTATAGAACCAGTAGAGTATAAGATATCAATTGAATCTGATGGAAATAAGACATCTATTAATAATAAAAAAATAAAAACAAGCAACGAAGAAGTTGTATTAAGTTATAGCAACCAGAACCCAGATATCATTATTACAAAAAATGATGATCCAAAAGAAGGATATGAAAAAATGGAGGATTTCTTATATACGCCATTTGTTCTTTTAACAAAGGATGGTTGGGAAAACGATGATAGCAGCATTAACCATTTAACAGAAAATGGTATACATAAGTATACAAAGGACATCCGATACATTTTGGAAGCAATTGAACAAAACAAAACATGGGAAGAAATTGGAATGACAAATGAAGATGTTTTGGGAAAAACTGATTCTCCAGTCACATTGAAAATTCCCAATAAACACACTGAGGACTATCAAGAGATTAAATCATATATCATGATGGTATTAAATGATTATAATCCATATGATAATAAGATTGAATTGGAGAAAAGAGCCGATTTAATCCTCTCAAAATGTATAGAGGTAGAAAGCGTAACATCTTTGGTCAATAGTTTGTATGGCAATACCAAAAAAGTTGATTTTGGTATGGTACTATGTAAAGAATCAGTCATTGCGGATTGTAGTTATAATGATTTTGATATTGCAGTGATTAATATTATACACCCTGTTAAAGTCAGTTATAATTTATATGTAAAGAAGGACATTGATGGGAAAATAGATATTGTTAAGCAAATTGTACAGGCAAAGAAATTTTATTCTTCTACTGGATTAAGGAATATTGAAAGCAATAAAGGAATTAAATACAGTGACCTGGATGAGGTATTACAGGTTTTAGACTGCATTGAATTAATACACTTTTAAATGAAAGGAACTATTATTATGGAATATATGACAAAAAAGCAATTAGAAACATTGGATGTAAACTCATTAGATGAAAAAACAAGAAGCGAAATCGAGAAGATAAAAGATGAACTGGTTTTGTCCGACCAGGGTATCATGACTTTTGGAAATGGAGCAAAGAAAAATCTGAATGAATTTTCAAGGAATCTGCTGCAGAAGGTGAAAGTAAAAGACAATCAGGAAATCAGTGACCTGCTGACGGATCTGATGAGCGAACTAAGTACAATTGATTCTACAGCTGTAATTGGACAGAAAAAATCAATCTTCAGGAAATTCCGTGCGTTCAAGGATATCCAGGCATTTGTATCAAGGTATAACAATGTTGCAGATGTAATTGACTCTGTAAAAAAGAAGCTGGAAGAGGAAGCATATCAGTTGCTTAAGGATGTGGAATTATTACAGTCCTACATAGAGAAAGATTATGAGTATATAAATGAACTGGATAAATATATTTTTGCAGCCGAGCTTAAATTGAAAGAATACGAAGACAAAATTAAGGTAATGAAACGGACTATTGACGAATCGGATATGATGGCAGTACAGGCTTTAGGAATTGAGGAGGGAATAAAAAACCGTTTAAGCAAAAAAGTTTATGACCTCAAGCTTATAAGGACTAATGCAGTACTGAATATCCCACAGATTAGAATCATAAAAGATGGAGATTTGGCAATTATTGATGCGATACAGTCTTCAATCGATAACAGTATCCCTATTTGGGAATCCCAGATGGTAGCAATCATAACCTTGGCATCACAGAAAAAAGGGACAGATATGAAACGTGCAGTACAAAATACAACAGATAATCTGGTGCGTGTAAGTTCAGAATTAGTAAAAACAGGAGCAATCGCGATTGCAGAGGAAGTACAAAAGGGAGTTATTGATATGGATGCTCTAAAATATAGTAGTCAGAATCTGATGGAAACCATTACTGAAGTCAGAAGAATTAACTTAGAAGGAATGAAGAAAGTAGAAGAAGGGACGAAAGAATTAGGACTTATTAATGCCAATTTAAATAAGACCCTGCTAATTGAAGGGTAAGGGAGGCAAGATGAAACTATCCTATGCATTAATTAAAAAGGTAAAACAGCTGAATGTGGTCTTTAATTGTATTATTTGCCTTGTCATACTTTTTGTCACAAAGGGTAATGCTTTCTATCTCATATGCGGTTATTGCATCTCTGACATAACCTTCTCCGTTGCTGATATTTTGTTTAAAAAGTATATTATTATTACAAGAACAAAAGAAACTGACAATGGCCACGAAATAATGAAGGAATTTTATGATTCGCCAAAAACAGATAGACAATATGTTGGTTCATTAGTTGACCAAATTTTGGAGAAACAGAAAGAATACCAACAACTACAAGAAGACATGAAACAGGAGCAGGCGCAGCTGGAACGCCAAATAAAATTAACATCAACAAGAGGCCTTGAACGGATTGTTAATACAATTGATGATTTTTTGAGATTTTATGAGGAATTTAAAGATGATAATAAATTAAAAGGAAAAAGTACACTCAAAGAAATTTCTCAAGTACTCACTTCGATTAAGACTTTACTGGTAGAAACAAAACCGGAAGCAGCGCAGATTGTTAGTGGAACGTTCCATATCTACCTGAATGATTTTGTTCAGATATTAAAAGAGAGCAACAATATGCCTAATCTGGATGAAAGGAATGAAAGAATAAAAGAAATCCTGTGCGAAATGTTAACGTACATAACATCTTTAGAGAATGATATCATGAATTTTCAGGCAGAGGATGTAAGTGTCAGTATTAATGTTCTTTTGCAGGAACTAAGAAAGGAGAATTCAGACAAATAAAAAAATGAGCAAATAAAAAGCATCGAAAGATGCTTTTTATTTTTTTACACATTATCCAACTTTCTTTCATACTATTTCCAGTCAAAGATCTGGCCAACAGATTAACTGGAAGGATTATGGGAGGTTGAAGTCATCTGCGTTTCATAATCTGTCTGGATGCCGTACCAGGATAAAACGTAAAAGGCCCGCATGGCCACCGCAAAAAATATGCCGGACAAGAAAGGCGGCTCACACCTTCTGCCGATTATTGCTCGTAAGTGGTTAAGAAGCGCTGAAAGACCACTGGCTACGTTTGGCATGCCCAAATATGCTTAAAAGTATGGCGCGGAGGTCCAGCTGGTTGTTTACAACCAGTTAGTCTTGCAGGGATAGGATGACTAACACCTGCGGAAAGTGATTGGAACTGGAAACGGTTCATGGTGAGGGAAGATGGAATCACTTATAGTCACGTAAATTCATTCATTATCGAGTGAAAGTAATACAGTCTGTAAGGTGTGCAAACGGATACCCAAAAGCGACTCGACAGAGTAAGCGGATGGTTTAGGCAGGCTTTTCCTATCAAAAGATAGGGAAAGTCTGCCCTGACCTCGCCGTTTCCCAAGCTCTTCTCTAGAGTAATAGGGTAACAGGAAAGATGCAATTTGTTATTATAAATTTGTATAGATGGCTTATGGACACATTTCATAAAAAGAAAGATACGACTAAATACTAATTCATATTTATTTTAAGCGTATGGTGAATTTCAATCATATGCCATATGTGAAAGCTACATATTATATAAGATAAATATGTTTGTCATTTTCGAAGGGAGTTAATATGGAAACAACAATTGCTATAGCAGGATGTGTAGGACATATAGGAACAACAACACAAGCCATTCAGATAGTACGTGTTTTAAGTAAAATAGGTTATAAAGTCAGTTATTTGGAAATGAATAGAACCGACTATTTGGATAATCTGGTTAATCTATATTCAAACGCAGTAGATGAGAAAGATAAAGTTATATATTCTGGCATAACGATGTATAAGAAAAACTATGCGAAGGCATTATCTAAAGGTAATTTTGATTATGTAATCAAGGATTATGGTAATACAGACACGGAAACGTTTGAAGAGATATCATTTGCAGAGCAGGATATAAAGATTATTGTTTGTGGTTCAAAACCAAATGAAATATTTAAGACACAGACATTATTGATGGATCCTAGTTATGATGATGCATTCTTTATCTTTTCATTTGTCCCGGAGAATGAGAGGATTTCAATAAAGTCACTTATGGCAGAAAGGGCGGATCATACGTTCTTCACAGAAATCATAACAGATCCATTTATCTGGTCACCTGATTCTGCAAAGTTATTCCAGAAGGTAATCAATTTTGATACCAAAGATGATTAGGAGGCCTGCTATGGAAGATAATAAATTTAAAAGCGTACTTCAGGAACGTGTAAATAAAGACAAGGAAAATGCTAAAAAAGACGCCGAACTTAGGAAACAGTTTGGCATTGAAGATGGTAGAACCGTAGGGATTAAGGTCCATAAAGAAAATATAATGGGAACTATATGGCGAATATTATCTGACATCATCCAAACTATATTAAAGATTGTTCTCTTGTGTTTTGCGATGATTGGAGTATTATCTATACTTCATCCGGATATACGTGAGATACTGCTAATCAGTTTAAAAGATTGTATGGAACAAATAAAAGTTTTTGCGCCATTTCTTCCAATAACGTAGCATGATATATAGAAGGTGATAAAGTATGACACTATTTTCGATTGTAAGTGTAAACCCTATATTCCAACAAGTTTTAGATAAATTCTTTAATGGAGAAAAGGATGAACAGACTATATTAATTATCAATGGATTCCAATGAAAAAGAGCCTTAAGGCTCTCTCAGACTGTAGACAAAATGGTTCCTGGTGCGATGCACCCGGAACCATTTTGAATTTTATATAGAAATATATTGGTTCGAATATCCAGACAAAAGAACAGGGGTTCCTTAGCCCGCCCTTTCTCCATTTCCAGATTGCCAGTTTCTTTAGATTCATACATGCAAATAAAAGGGTCAGCTCCATTGTCACTTTTGCCAATCCTCTGTACTGCGTATATCTCATTCCATGTTTTTCTTTTCCGTCTGCAAAGACTCGTTCGATGGTTTCTTTCCGTTTCTGATAGATTTCTTTCATCCCTGTCTGATGACGGATTTCCTCCACCTTTTCCATGTACCCCTCCCATACATGGCGGCTTACCACCTTTACATGGTCTTTGCTTCCTGTACATTGGTTTTGGTACGGACAATCCTTACACTTTTTTCCATCGCTTTTGTATTCTCGGTATCCATCACGGTTTGTTGTGCTGTATTTTAGGATCTGATTATTCGGGCATAAATAACAGTCAAAGTATTCATCATATACATAATCGCTTTTTCGAAAATACCCTTTCTTTGTCATTGGACGTTTATAGGGCATAACCGGAACCTTTCCTTCCTCGATTAGCGTTCTTGCGATTGCTGGTATCTTATAGCCTGCATCCATTACATAGTATTTAGGATATTTTACCCGTTCGCTTACTTTCCGGTACAGTTCCCAAAAGGATACGCTGTCATGGACATTCCCTGCTGTCACTTCAAAATCTATGACATAATTATTTTTATCACAGCAGGTATTGGCTGCATAAGCAAACACCTGCTTGTGTTCCCCTTTGTGGAACCAGCCACTGTCGGGATCGGTAGTGCTGACCTTTTTGTTTATGGTCTCTGGCGTGGACTCTTTTTCTTTCAATGGCTTTTTCCCGTGTTCCAGCCTGTCCTTCTCTATTTCCTCCTGCAGCTCCTTTTCGTAACATCGGGCTTCTTTTTCCATGGTTTCATTCTGATATTTATGAGGGTTTGCACTGGCTTTGATGTGGGTACCATCAATAAAAAGACTTTCCGTATCCAGGAAACCACAGGCATCCACCTCCATTAGAATCCGGGAGAATATCTTTTGAAAAAGATCCGTATCCTTAAATCGTCTGGTATAGTTCTTTCCAAAGGTAGAAAAATGAGGGATATCCTCATACAGGCCGTATCCCAGATACCAGCGGTAAGCAAGATTCACTTCAATCTCTTTGATTGTTTTGCGCATGGAAGGGATGCCAAACACGTATTGGAGGATCACGATTTTCATTAATACAACGGGATCAATGCTTTCCCTGCCATAAGGTTTGTAGAGATCTTTAACCTCGTCATAAATAAAGCTTAAATCAATGGCTTCCTCCAGCTTTCGAACCAGATGACCGGAAGGGACGAGGTCATCCAGGCTTGCAATCTGTACCTGAGAACGTTCTGAATAATCTTTTTTCCCCATCATAAGAAAAAACCTCACTTTCGTATAGTACTATTATACTACATCGAAATCCTGAGTGAAAGAAAAAAGACAACCGCCTCCTATTAGGAGGCTAGTTGTCTACAGTCTGAAAGAGCCTTAAGGCTCTCTTTTTAATTCATGTCCACATGAATGGCATACAATCTTTCCATCTTTTGACTCAAGCGCTTTGGACCGACAATAATCACATTTCATCCGCCGACCGTCAGAATCAAGAACCAGCGCTACATTATTTTTCTTTAATTCCTTGCCTAATTTACTCATTGCGACGTTCTCCTTTTATTTTTTTAATACACATATAGTATGAGAGATTTTTATAATATGGGAGCTTACAACAAAAAATAATAACATATTATATATATATAAATAAGTGGAGGAAAATAATGAGTAAAACAACAATAGAATCATTTGAATTAGGGAATCTGGCATTTGGAAACAGTAGAGGCCCATATGAATTTCCGGATAGAGAACTTGTGAATCATGACGAGTGGACCACCTTAATTAACACATTATTGCAGATGGATTACCACTGTATAATGGAAGACTACTACTATGATTATGAAACATGCCAAAATAAAGCAAGGGACAATGGCTTAACACCAAGCCCTTATTCTGGCTACATATGTAAAGATCATAATGACACAGTTTTATTTGAAATATTCCCTTATTATTGGGATGAGTGTAGTTGTGGTGCAGAACAAAACAACGAATTGCTGGAAGAAAAACTAAAAGCAAGTATGTTTTCAGAAGAAGAACGAAAAATATATGAATCATATGATACATGGTGTGAGGATGAATGCCCAGCCTGTTCGTGGAAACCTGAAAATAAAGGTAAATCATTGGAAGAATTAAGTTTAATCTGTACATGTGGCACAATAGATGAAAATATAAAGTTACTTAAACAAAAAGAATCAATTGCTGACAAAATTAAGGAATACGAGGCAAGATATAATGAGCTTTACAAGGCACATTCATCAGACTGTTTGTTGTTAAAACATAATTTTATTTTTAAGCCGGGAACGAAAGACGAATTCTGGATAGATTGGTACAAATATCCATTCAGGAACAGTTTCATGTCAAAAGATATTTCGATTGATGAAATAAAAAAAATATGGCTGGAATGTCAAGAAGCTGTAAGAAAGAAAATAAATCACGAAAGCAAATGGTAAAAACAGTATTGTTATACTTGTAAAAAATGCATTATATAAAAGATAAACATAAAAAGGAGATTATAATATGAAAAGATTTTGTCCAGATTGTGGATGCGAGTTTGAAAGAAACTTTTGTCCCAAATGTGGTATTATGGGATTGACAGAAGAGGAATATAAGGCATATAAAAAGGCAATGGAGGATACAAGTGAAAATGTGATTGAGGAATCCATGAAGTCAGGAGAAACTGAAAAAGACAGTAAGCCAGAAACTCCAGTTGAGGTGAAAATTATCGATTCTACAGGAATTGAAACCGATGAAATGGATCCTGATACTGAAGGCTTAGAGACCTCTGAAACTGAAAAAAATCAGGAACCATCTGTGGATGGAAAAGAAGAAAGTGAAGATGTTAACTGTTCATGTTCTGAACCATGTAATGGAGCTTGTCATAGTTGCTGTGATTACGATGATGACTGTGTCCTTGATGAAGATGATTTAGATGAGAGTACATTTGATGGAAAGAAAGTAGCTAAATTCGTGATCGGAGCAGCTTGCTTGATCGGAGCTATTATTGCAGTTAAGGTATTAAAAAGAAAGAAGTAAAATAGAGAGAGGGTGACCTCTCTTTTTCAATTTTTGTTCATAGTCCCAAAAAACCATAATATTTTAAGTAAATGAAAAAAAGAGTATACCATAAAGATTACGTATAAGAAGGAGAAAAATATGGAGTGGATTAAATCAGATGATGAAAGAAAACCAGAAGTAAATAAAATATATTGGGTTACTACCATTATTTTTGGTAATCCAATTGTTGTGGAAGCTCAATACAGCAAGAAAGAGAAGTGGTTCTTGATAGATGGTAGTACCAGAAGAATGGAGATTGAAGTAGAAGGATGGTGGAATAGTCCAAGGCCGGAACCGATGTATATACAAAAAAACAAACCAGTTCTTACATTCCAACCTTATGAAGTTAATAAGAATGGTTTAAATACGAAAATCAAGGTAAATCTGTTGCATGAGAACAAAATGAGAGACCTTGGGTTCACGGACCATCGGAATGGATACTGGTGTTATACAGAGGGAGTGACAGAAGATATAACCCTTAGTATTGTAATTAATAAATCAAATCCAGATGATTTTAGGATTGATGTTCTGGAGGATGATTATTGCCAGCCTTATGATTATCAGCGTTTGCTGTCACAAGAAAGTTATAAAATAAACCAACTTGCTCTAAAAGTATATAACAAAGTTGAAGAAACTATGGAACGATTATCAGAAGAAGGAATAATTAGTGGCCATGTAAAGGGAGAATATATTTAAAGAAATAATACGTGTAGTTATAGAAAAAGAGGAGAATAAAACAATGGAAAATACCAAAGATTTTAAATTCAATATCAGAAATTGGCATTTTAAAGATGAAGTTGGCCTTCCGGAAGATGGTTCATACTGTTTTATTGTTTTTGGGAATACTAGTAAAGGATATAACTGGTCTGTAGGTGGATATAGTATATCTGAAAAACTATTTTACTGTAATCTTGGACTGGGAGGAATGGTAGTTCCGGAAAATGATGTTGTTGCATGGAAACAGTGGGAAGAAGTCCAGTTTGATTTGATAGAATAAAAAAACAGTCGAAAGACTGTTTTTCTTTTTATCACGATGCTGTATATCCTTCAAAGTAAACAAATAAAGGCTGGGTGATTCCTTCTGCCGCTGCCTCATCTACTGTAATACCATTAGGATACTTCTGCGTAATATACTCCCAGCTAGGCTCGTCTGGAAGAGGTGCCGCAAATGAGGTGAATGGAATCATAATCATACAACACAAACTTAAAACAAATAGTAAACTCTTCATTTTAGTTTTCTCCTTCTTCTCTTTATTTATTACACAAATATAGTGTAATTATTTTGTGAATGATAATATTCGGAAATCTATTTTTTTAAAAACAATCATACTAAAAATAGAATAAAGCGTTATAAGAAAGGAAATTAAAATGTTTAAAAATAGATCGATGAAAAGAATGGTAGATAAAATTCTTAGCTACAAAATCAAAATGAATGCGTTATCTGATGAAGAGTTAAGAAATAAAACATTAGAATTCAAGACACGAATAAATAAAGGTGAGAGTCTTGATAAAATTCTTCCAGAAGCCTTTGCTGTTGTAAGGGAAGCTGCAAGACGTACTCTTGGTATGGAACATTTTCCAGTTCAGTTAATGGGAGGTATTGCATTACACAAAGGATATATAGCTGAAATGAAAACTGGTGAAGGAAAAACACTCGTCTCTACCTGTCCAGCCTATCTGAACGCGCTAACTGGAAAAAGTGTTTACATAGTGACTGTCAATGATTATTTAGCAAAGCGAGATGCTGAGATGATGGGTCAAGTCCATCGCTTTTTAGGTTTAACCGTTGGAACCGTATTAAGTGAAATGGGCACATTGGAGAGAAAAGATGCTTATCAATGTGATATTACATATGTGACAAATAATGAACTGGGTTTTGACTATTTACGTGATAATATGGCGATGACAAAAGAGCAGCAAGTCTTAAGAGGACTAAATTATTGCATCATTGATGAAGTAGACTCCGTCTTAATCGATGAAGCCAGAACTCCTCTTATAATATCTGGACAAAGTGACCGTTCAACCAGTCTTTATGTTGCGGCTGATTTTTTGGCTAAAAAACTACATAAGGGTGAACCATCTAAAAAATACCGAAAAGTAGATATGTTGATGGGAGAAGATATTGAGGAAGATGGAGATTTCATCATAGAGGAAAAAGATAAAAATGTTCATTTGACTGCATATGGTGTGGATGAAGTGGAAAGGTTCTTTCATATTGAGAATTTAGCAGATCCAGAAAATATTGATATACAACACCATATGAATATAGCGTTAAAAGCTAACTATATCATGCATAGGGATAAGGACTATGTTGTTAAGGATAATGAGATTTTGATTGTGGATGAATTTACTGGAAGGACCATGCAGGGAAGAAGATATTCAGATGGCCTTCATCAGGCAATTGAGGCGAAAGAGAATGTAGATATTAAGAAAGAATCCCGTACAATGGCAACCATTACATTTCAGAACTTCTTCAATAAGTTTGAAAAAAAAGCAGGTATGACAGGAACTGCCAAGACAGAAGAAAAAGAGTTCAAGAATACCTACCATATGCCAGTCATGGAAATAGCAACAAATAGGCCTGTTATACGTAAGGATTATGAAGATGTTGTATATAAAACCAAAAAAGAAAAATTTGAAGCAATTATAAAATCAATTGAAGAATCTTATGAAAAGGGTCAGCCGGTTTTAGTAGGTACGATTACCATTGAAACGTCCGAATATTTATCTAAGCTGTTGAAGAAAAAAGGAATCCCTCACAATGTCCTGAATGCCAAGCATATTGAAGAAGAGGCTGAAATTATATCAAATGCAGGAAAATTTAAGTCTGTTACGATTGCAACAAATATGGCTGGTCGAGGAACCGATATCAAACTGGATTTAGCTGCAAAAGCAATTGGTGGTCTTAAAATAATTGGTACCGAACGTCACGAATCAAGACGTATTGACAATCAGCTCCGTGGGCGTTCTGGCCGCCAGGGAGACCCGGGTGAATCGAGATTCTACATTTCCTTAGAAGATGACTTAATGAGGCTTTTTGGTTCGGACAATATGAAACAGATGTTTGAAAAAGCCGGAATAGAAGAAGGAGAAGAACTTCAGCACAGACTCCTCACAAAAACCATTGAAAACGCACAGAAACGGGTTGAAAATAATAACTATGGAATCCGTGAGCAATTATTGAAATTTGATCAGGTTAATAATGAACAGCGTGAAATCATCTATGCCGAACGTAATTTGTTATTGGAACAGAACAATGTTAAAGATACAATATTGGATATGATGAAGAGTAGCATTGACTCAATTATCAATGATTATTTTAAAGAAAAAGCAGAACATACAGAAACTGACTTTGAGGAAATGTTAATGAGTATTTTTGGCCTTATACCAATAAGGATGAATTTAAAGGTGCTAAGAGGTTATACGAAAAAAGAACTATTAAAATTCATGTACGAAGAAATTAATGATTTTTATATAAAATTAGAACAGAAATTTGAAGACATTGAAGAATTAAGGATGATGGAACGACGAATTTTATTGAAAGTAATCGATATAAACTGGATGAATCATATTGACAACATGGAAAAATTGAAAGAAAGCATATCTCTGCAGGCATATGCAGGACATGATCCCGTAGTGGAATATAAACTCAATGTATATGAAATGTTTGATGAAATGTTAATTGCAATCAGAAATGAAACGGTAAAAACAATAACACATATGATTTATCAATAAGAATCCAATAACATTTGCTCATCTAAGACATAAGTCCGATTATCTATAATTTCTATGTTAAAAAAAGAAGAAGGATGAGCTTTCTTCTTTTTTTACTTAAGATAAAAACATACTTACTATAGATAGAACAAAAGGAGGAAGACTTATAAAATGAACATAAGATTTTCAGACCAGGAACTTTATTTGGACACAAATTCAATTTTTTTAGCTGGACCGACAATGAGAAATGGTACTTTTTCAAAATCATGGAGAAAAAAAGCATGTATGATTCTTGAGGAATTAAAGTTTGATGGAACTGTATATGTTCCTGAATATTATTCCGACAAGGAATTTGAAGACGATGCCTATATTAATCAGACAAAGTGGGAGTGGGAATGCCTGGATATTGCAGGTGTAATCGTATTCTGGGTCCCAAGACAGATGAAGGATATGCCTGCATTGACAACGAACATTGAGTTTGGCAGATACTTGACGAAAAAGAAAGATTCTGTAATTCTAGGGTACCCAAGATACGCAGAAAAGATGAAGTATATGGATCTTCTTTATCGAACAGAAACAGGAAAAATCCCAGAAACAACTTTAGGTGGTACTTTTAGAAAGGCATTATCGCAATTAGATTACTTAAACTAATAATATGTTTTATGTACTTAAAAGAAGGCCTATGCCTTCTTTTTATTTGTATTAAAAATTTCTCATATTAGTTAAACATCAAAAGAAGAAAAAGAGAATATGAGAAAGGAAAATTATGAATTATAATGACGAAATAATTAAAATAATCAAAAGAATGTCTGGAAAATATTCAACTTATGAACTATTTAGTGACTGGATTGAAATGTATGCATTATCCATAGCAAATTTGATGAATGTTGGAGGTAATGTCTGGAACTATAGGGAAGAACGATATTTAAGTATAGCACACAAATATACACAGGATGAACTAAAAAATTTCTTGATATTACGAGATTTACTTATTGATGCATTGTCAATCTGCAGAGAAGATGTTTTAGGATATGTTTTTACAATATTAAACTTAAATTCAAAAGGTTTAGGACAAGAATTCACATCACAATCAGTAGCAGACCTAATGGCTGAATTAACGTTTGATATTAAAAAAATAGAAAATGATAAACGGATTGATTTCTATGAACCAGCATGTGGAAGTGGAGTAATGATGATTTCTGCAGCTAATTATCTGTATAAAAAAAATTTGAATTATCAAAAGATTTTGCACGTAATAGCTCAAGATATCGATTTGAAATGTGTATATATGGCATACATACAGTGCAGCCTTTTAGGTATACAAGCAGAGATTGTTTATGGCAATTCAATTGAAAAACCATATCCATCGGAAGAATATCTAGAACAAGAAATCTTTAAAACTCCATTTTACTATTTAGGCCCAACAATATTTGCTGATTCTAATATCTTTCTAGATAGTAAAAATATATAGAACTTGCAGAGTCTCAATTCTTCTTTTGATAATAGCAATGTGATATTTAGACAAAGAAGGTGAGAGGCCTTCTTTTTTATTGTAAACTATAAAGAATTTATTCTATGTTAAAAAAATAACAAAATATAAGATTTTGGTTACCATTCATCAAAAATAAGTCATAATGTAATAAAGATTATAGGACTATTAAAAAGTACATATTATTACCAAATAAAACATAAAAGGAGAAAATAAATGAAACAAAAAATTTTAGTAGTAGTAGATATGCAGTATGATTTTGTTTATGGGAGTTTAGGAACAGATGAAGCAAAAGCAATTTTACAGAAAGTGATTGACAAAATTACTAACTATGATGGGCTGGTGGTTTATACCAGAGACACACATGAAGACGACTACTTAGACACACTTGAAGGTAAAAAATTACCAGTTGTGCATTGCCTTGAAGGAACACATGGATGGGAAATTATCACCGAAGTCTTGAACGCTGGAAGTTTTAAGCGTCCACAAAAGGATTTATCATGGATATACGATAAACCAACATTCGGCTGTATTGATTTGGCAAAGGATATCCAGAACAAATTATTCCTTGAGCAGGACGATTTAGAAATCGAATTAATTGGGCTTTGCACGGATATTTGTGTTGTTACAAATGCTTTATTATTAAGGGCTTATATGCCAGAAGTGCCTATCACTGTTGACTCAAGTTGCTGTGCTGGCGTGACGAAGGAAACACATGATGCAGCTTTAAAGACAATGCAAATGTGCCAAATAGATGTTATCTAGGAAGAAGGCATCAATGATGTATAAAGCAAATGATATTGAAGAATACATAATAGAATATTATGTTGCAGAGGAATAAAAATCTAGGAATAAATAGAAGAAAGTAAAAAAGGAGAATAAAGCTATGAAAACACAGAGTTCAGAAAGAAACTTGAGTATGATTATGGATTTTTACGAGTTAACAATGGCAAATGGCTATTTTAAACATATGGATAAAAACGTACAGGTTGCATTTGATGTTTTTTACCGTAAAAATCCTGATAATGGTGGATATGCAATTTATGCCGGACTTAAGCAAATCATCGATTATATAAAAGAGTTGCATTTTGATGAAGACGATATTGCCTATTTAAAATCACAAGGTTTATTTGACGAGGATTTCCTTGATTATTTACGAAACTTTACATTTACAGGAAGCGTTTGGTCATTTGATGAGGGAGAGATTATGTACCCTAACGAACCAATTATTACAGTGATTGCACCACTTATTGAGGCACAGCTTGTAGAGACGGCCATCCTGTTACAGTTTAATCATCAGAGCTTAATTGCAACTAAAACCAATCGTATAGTACAGGCTGCAGCTGGAAGAGGTGTATCTGATTTTGGAGCCAGAAGAGCACATAACATGGATGCCGCAGTCTATGGAGCTAGAGCCGCTTATATTGGTGGAGCAACCGGAACAGCAACTGTACTTGCAGGACAGATGTTTGACATCCCGATTAGTGGAACGATGGCACATAGTTGGGTTATGTTTTATCCTGATGAATACACAGCTTTTAAAACATATGCTTTAACATACCCAGATGCAACAACACTGTTAGTGGATACCTATAATGTTCTGGAAAGTGGTGTCCCTAATGCAATCCGGGTAGCGAAAGAAGTACTGGAACCAATGGGAAAGCGGCTAAAGGGAATCAGATTGGATAGTGGTGACCTTGCTTATCTATCTAAAAAGTCCAGGAAGATGTTGGATGAGGCCGATATGTCTGATTGTAAAATCGTGGTATCAAACAGTCTGGATGAATATACAATCCGTTCCCTTATTAATCAGGGAGCATGTATTGACTTATTTGGTGTTGGCGAGCGATTGATTACGGCTAAATCTGATCCTGTATTCGGTGGAGTCTACAAACTTAGTGCAGTTGAAGAAAATGGTGAATTCAAGCCAAGAATTAAAATTTCTGAGAATATAGAAAAGGTTACCAATCCAGGCCTTAAACGAGTATGGAGAATCATGAACAAGGATGGTATTGGAGTTGGCGACTTGTTAACTTTATGGGATGAAGATCCTAGAGATATAGTTGGATCATATGAAGTGGTTGACACCCGAAATCCTTGGAAGAAAGTGGTCCTTGATCATTGTAGTTTCGTTCCATTACAAAAACTTTATATTAAGGAAGGCCGAGAAACTAATGAGTGTGAATATCTGAGCAATACAAAATATATAAAGGAACATGTCGCGAAGCGTCTTAAGCATGAAGTTTGGGATGAAGAAAAACGTTTTGAAAACCCACATCTCCATTATCTTGATATGTCACCCGCTTTATACAAATTAAAGATGGATATGTTAAATGAGCATGGAGCAATTGAAAAATGATTATAAGTGGATTTGCCGGGATAGGGAAGACTTATCTCGGCAATAAATATAAGGATATCATAGATTTGGAATCCTCTGACTATAAATGGGTTTCTTCAGATGAATTAAATGGTATGGATAGGGAAAAACGGAAAGGTTTAACAGAGCGCCTCTTTAATCCTGACTGGCCAGAAAACTATATTAATGCGATTTTGGAAGCAGAGAAAAAATATAAAATCGTATTGATATCACAGAGTATTGAAATTTTGGCAGAATTGCGGCTAAGAAGAATACCATTCATTGTTGTAATACCGGATATAAACTTAAAGGAAGAATATATTGCAAGATGTAGGAAACGAGGAAATAACGAAGTCTTTATAGGATTTATTTCTGATTATTACGAATACTTTATCAATAAACTGATGAGTAAGGATGATCCAAAAGTTATTTTAAAGTCAGGTGAATATCTAGAAGATGTTCTAATCAAGGAAGGATATTATAAGGAGAGAGAAGATGGATTATAATAAATATTTCATAAGGGCAGCTGTGGCAACACCTAAGATAAAAGTTGCGGATACAGAATTTAATTCTGAGGCAATTGTAAATTTAATTCTGGAAGCAGAAAAAAATCAGGTAAAAATATTAGTACTGCCTGAACTATGTGTGACAGGATATACATGCCAGGATTTATTTCTTCAGAAGACATTGCTAGCTGAAGCATATAAATCAGTGAACCATATAATGACAAAAACATCAAAGTGTAATTGTCTTGCTGTTTTTGGATTCCCATATGAACATAATGGAAAACTTTATAATGTTGCCGGCCTTTTAAAAAATGGAAAAATGCTCGCAATTGTCCCTAAGATTCATCTGCCGAACTATCAGGAATTTTATGAAGCCAGACATTTTGCAAAAGGGAAAACAAAAGTAGAATATGTAGATTGGGTCAACCCACATGAAACTTATCCATATGAAGTACCATTTGGCACAAACATTCTATTAAGAAACAAAGTGATGGGTGTTATAATCGGAACGGAAATTTGTGAGGATTTATGGGTGCCGGATCCAATAAGCACGAAACATGCATTAGCAGGTGCCAATATTATTGTTAATCCATCTGCATCAAATGAAATTATAGGGAAAGGAGCTTATCGAAAACAGTTAGTCGAGACCCAGTCTGCAAGGCTTATTGCAGCATACGTATATGCAAGTGCAGGAGAGGGTGAATCTACTCAAGATTTAGTTTTTAGTGGCCATAATTTGATTGCAGAAAATGGAACAATTTTAGGAGAACGTAAGTATGAAACAGGAAAATTGTTAATCAGAGATATTGACATTGAAAAACTGAATGCGGAGCGAAGAAGAACAACCACATATGAAACAGACAATCAGGACTATACGATAGTTGATTTTGAATATGACAAAAAAGAAATTCAAAACGTAAGTTTAAAAAGATTCATACCAGCTTCACCATTCGTGCCTTCAGATGAGCTTACAAGAATCGAAAGATGTAAGGAGATTATGCTTCTGCAATCCTTAGGACTGAAAAAACGAATGGAACATATTGGTTGTAAAAAGACAGTGATTGGAGTATCGGGAGGTCTCGATTCAACCCTGGCATTACTTATTATCAACAAGACATATGAAGCACTTGAACTTCCTAAAGATGGAATTCTGGCTGTCACGATGCCGTGTTATGGGACAACAAACCGTACATATGAAAATGCATGCGACTTGGCAAAAGAGATTGGCTGCACACTAATGGAAATCCCAATAAGGGAATCTGTAACACAGCATCTAAAAGATATCGGACACGATATGGAAAATCATGATGTGACATATGAGAATGCCCAGGCAAGAGAGCGGACACAGGTATTAATGGATCTTGCTAATCAGGAAAATGCAATTGTTGTTGGAACAGGAGATTTGTCTGAACTGGCGTTGGGATGGTGTACTTATAATGGAGACCACATGTCAATGTATGCCGTCAATGCAGATGTTCCAAAAACCCTTGTCCGTTACCTGGTTGATTATTATGCACATGCTGAAAGTAGTGAAGCATTAAAAAAGACACTTTGCGATATCCTTGAGACTCCGGTATCGCCTGAATTGCTTCCTCCAGATAAAGGTGGGAAGATAATTCAAAAAACGGAAGAGAAGATTGGACCATATGAACTACATGACTTCTTTTTATATTACATGATGCGATATGGATTCGGTCCAGAGAAGACATTTATTTTAGCAAGAGAAGCTTTCAGCGGAACATACACAGAAGAAACAATCCTTAAATGGATGAAGGTGTTTTATAAAAGATTCTTCAGCCAGCAGTTTAAGCGTTCCTGCTTGCCGGATGGCCCGAAAATTGGTTCTGTCAGTCTGTCTCCACGAGGAGATTTAAGAATGCCAAGTGATGCAAGTGTTAACCTTTGGATGAAAGAGTTGGATGAAATAGTATTATAAAAAAGAGAGGATTTCCTCTCTTTTTTTATATATTTTCAAAAATATCAGTAAGTTTGAGCTGTATATTAGGAAAAGATAGCATAGTGATTTCCAGGTCGGCATTGTAATCAGAATCGTGAGGATCATCAATCAATATAAAATAGTTAATAAGCTGATACATATCATTTTGTAAGTGATAGATTTCTATACTGCGTGAATTAACATCAATTATCCAATATTCCTCCACCTTCATTTTCTGATATAATTCTTTTTTTATGGTCTTATCTTTTAATGCAGTGGCCGGACTAAGAGTCTCAGCGATGAATTTAGGAATTCCAAGATATTGTCCCTTTTGGATTTTTTTACGATCGCAAACAACCATTACATCAGGTATGACATAATCGCTTTTTTCACGATCATATTTCCAATCTAAATTTTCAGCAAACACAAGACACAGGCTTCCTTTTAATGAGCTTGATATCAGTCTATATAAATTCAAATTAACAGTTCCATGTCTGTAATCGGCAGATGGAGACATATCAAAGACTATTCCTTCGATAAATTCCTGCTTGCTATAATCATCTAATAATGGCATAGTAACACCTCCCTACAATAAGTATACTCAAAAAACACAAGATTTACAACATAAAATAAATATACCAAAATGCAGACTTCTTTCATGATAAAAATATGGAAGGAGTTTTATATGAACTGAAAATTACATCTTACATTAGGAACGGTCAGTGGAATTGCAGGAGGACTATGTCTTTTATCAAATCCTGCATGGGCTGCTGGATATACAATAACATGCACAATAAGCTCACTATTTAGTGATTTAGATTCACCAATGTCAAAGCTCGGAAGAACCACGCCAATGATATCAAAATTTTGCAATAAAATGTTTGGACATCGTGGATTACTTCATACTCCTTGTTTCCTCTTTTTAAGCTGGCTATGTTACTTTAACTTAAGCAAAAACATTTATGAGAGTAATGCTTTTTGGATGATGTATGGATTTTCTGTCGGCTTTCTATGCCATATGATACAAGACCTATTCACAAAAGGTGGCATCAAATTACTATATCCTTTTTCAAAAAAGAGATTCCACTTAACAAATTTTAAAAGTAAAAGCAAAATACACAATTGTATAACGGTGCCATTGATTATTTTATCAGTTTTTATTGTTCCCAAAATGACGATTTACATAATGAACTTTTTTTAATTAATAAAATGCCATTATAAAAATAAAAGGTGGTATTTTATGAAAAGTAAAAATTATGATTTAGAACATTTTAAACATGAACCTTACCAGAATTATCAAAACTATTTTTTTGATCTATTGGACCAGGAGGGTAGTGATATTGTTGATAAGTTGCTTGATGGTTTTTCAGAATTTACGGAGAAAGGAATTAATACATCGATGCAGCACATTGAAAGACGACATTTTGATATGACGGAAGAGGAAATGGTTGATAAATCTCTTTCTACAGGACAGCAACAAGGGATTTTTGCGACAGGCTATGATGAACCAATGGATAAAGAAACATTTAAAGATATGCTGTATAGTGCACTTTTTGAGTTGGGTGAGGAGATATCTAAACAATTTGTAGATTATGATAATCCATTTCGTAATGTATTTACTTATAATGCTGGTTGTTGCGTTGGTTACGGAATTGATAAGAATTTTAATCTTGTAAAGACTAATTGTATAGAACTTGCACTTAAAGTAAGTGATGATCCATTCTCAAAAACTGGATTCGAAATATCGACAACCTATCCATCTATGAATAAGACATCTACAATAATTAAAAGTAATGAAGCATTAAAAAAGGAATATAATATAAGTGAAAGAAGAATTTCCTCATTCAAGGCAAAACAACAATTTCGCAAAAACATCAAAATGTCAAAAACTGAAGTGGCCGAAAATAGGGATGAAAAAAATATGATATCTGATGCATTTAAAAATCGTTAGTTTACATTTGAAAAAAATCGATTATAATAATAGAAAGAGGAGATAGATATATGCAAATAGAAATAAAAGATAGTATTATTAATGAAATAGGATCACTTCCAGAAAAAGTGAATTTAACTCTGAATGATTTTCTGGTAATGGCAATTCAAAACCAAATTAAAATAGCCAATATGGCATTTGAAAGAAATATTTACGAAGCATCTGAATTCCATGAATATCCAATATTGCCTCATGAAGCAGGCAGAATTATGAAAACATTAAAAGATAAGGATATTTGTGCAGAATTGATTATCAATCCTAAAGATAGAAAGGATGTAACAGTAAAAGCTAAAATAGAAAGTATAGATTTCGGATATATAAAAGAAATATCAAAAAATCATATGTTAACAATTCCATATCCAAAAGAGGTGGATTTTATATAAAAAAGGCTTGAAGCCTTTTTTTATTTATCTATAAATTAGTTTCTCACTTCTAAGCGAAGTGAAAGCGATGAGAAGTTCAAACTTATAGAATCTTCTTAAATGACATATTATTATTAATAATATAAAAGGAGAGAAAATATATGAAAACTATTAAAATTATGATGACAACGATGTTATTAACAATGTTGTTCTGTCTTACATCATTTGCTGACCAAAAGAAAATCACCTCTGTCTCTGTTTCTATGTACGAGACAAAAACAGAAGCTGGTACAATTTATGAAGTAGAACCGAAAGTTAGTTCGAGCTCATATGAGCTGGTAGATTATACTGTATCTAAGGATTATAGTGAATGGAAACCAGGCTCGAAAGTGACATATGAATTAACCATCGAACCAAAGGAAGGATATAAATTTGATACCTCAAAAATCAAAAAGATTAGTGTATCAAATGGTGAAGCTGTAAGTAAAACAGTTAAGAGCAGCAAGATAACCGTTAAAGTGAATTATGTTCCCAAAGTAACGCTTGAGGACCCAACCAACTTGTATTTCGAAGATGAATATTTAGCAGTATGGGATAAGGTGGAATATTGCAAGATGTACGAAGTACAGATTCTAAAAGAAAATGATAATGGTGACTATAAATCCTATAAAACAGTAAAAGTAACAAAACCAGAAATTGATTTATCTTCCTATGCAACCGATGAATATGATATAAGTTTTAAAGTAAGGGCAATTGCAAAAGATTCTGATCAGTCCAAATATCTGAAATCATCCAATTGGGTAGATTTTAATAATTCTGTATCAGCAGATGATAATACAACATATGGGAATTTTTCTGGCAGTGGTGAAAACCTGGTATTCAAAGATTCAGAAGGAAAAGTATCCGGTTGGCAGCAGATTAATGGAAATTGGTACTACTTTGACCCGAACAATGGTAATAAAGCAGTTGTTTCTAATTGGGTGAATCAGAATGGACAGTGGTTTTATTGTAATGAATTTGGAATCATGTTAACTGGCTGGGTGCAGCTCAACGGATACTGGTATTATCTAAATCCGATATCGGATGGCACAAGAGGAGCTGCTAAAACGGGATGGTTCTGTGCAGGCCCAAGTGGACCATGGTATTACTTCCAGGAAGGAGTAAATGGGCCATTACCGGAAGGCGCAATGTATGCTAACTGTAATACACCAGATGGTTTTTATGTAGATGCGAATGGAGAATGGAGATAGGTAATGAGAACTTGGAAAGAAAACGTTCCTTCATGGCCAGATGTAGGACAAATTAAATGTGAAGAAGTAAAGACGACATATGAGGATGATGACAATTCGATAATTTTTCATAATCCAGAGTTAGGAAAAAAATACAAATTTGGTGGTGTATCTACCAGAAGAACATTTCAATTGTTTAATGATTTCTCTTTGAAATAACAAAGATGGTTTATTTGATTAATGAAAGCTGAGTAGACTCAGCTTTTTTTGACTGTATAAAAATAAATATTTATATTTTTTTCAAAAAAAGGTTAACAAAATGAAAAAATCAATCATAATATATATGTAATAAAAAATTACCAAAGCTGTCCATACATGTATTGTCTCTCCCATGTCATTCTTGACTCGTGATTGTAGCCTAGCAATCATTAAAGGGTAAGATAAAGCTTCCTTCTTCTATATTAAGAAATTAATTTAGTATGGCCTCGGCCATATATGATGGTAGGTATTAGCTCATGTGCTTACAGCTAAAAAAAAACAGAAAGGATAAACGACCATGTTGAAGAAAATAACTGTTATGAATCATATTAATGTACCGGCAGTAGCTATGCATAATGATATTATGGATAGATCTTTTGGCATGGATAATTTAAGGATTCGTTTAGTCCGAAGAGAGACCAGTTATATGTGAATTAGTGGCTTGATTAGATAGTTATTAATTAACACATATTGGAGTCGCTTCGGCGGCTCCATTTTTATTTTACACAAAATAGTTCAATAAGAAAGTTGTATTCCTTGGTAGCTCAATGGTAGAGCGTCCGGCTGTTAACCGGGATGTTGCAGGTTCGAGTCCTGTCCTTGGAGCTTATGGCTTAGTAGCTTAGAGGCTTAAAGCGCTGCCCTGTCACGGCAGAGATCGTGGGTTCGAATCCCATCTAAGTCGTTTGTTTTAAATAATTGTTACTGGTTGATAGCTCAGTTGGTTAGAGCAACCGCCTGTTAAGCGGTGGGTCGTGGGTTCAAGTCCCAATCTTCCAGCCATATCTCCATAGTTCAATGGAAGAACATTACGTTGACATCGTAAAGGTTGTTGGTTCGATTCCAACTGGAGATATTTTGGGATGATAGCTTACTTGCGGTCCGCAGCACTGGTCTGAAAAACCAGAGGGTGATGGTTCGACTCCATCTCATCCCACTTTGGCTTATTAGATTAATTGGTTAAATCACATGCCTGTCACGCATGAGACATGGGTTCGAATCCCATATAGGTCGTTTTATGGATTGGTAGCTCAGTTGGTAGAGCAGAGGACTGAAAATCCTCGTGTCGCTGGTTCGATTCCAGTCTGGTCCACTTTGCTGGATTAGTTCAGTGGTAGAGCACTGGTCTGATATACCAGGAGTCGTTGGTTCAAATCCAACATCCAGCATTACATCCGCATAGCTCAATGGACAGAGCATCGGTCTTCTAAACCGATGATAAGAGTTCGATTCTCTTTGTGGATATTTCCGGAGTGTGCAGCTAATTGGTAGGCAGCTTCCCTTGGAAGGAAGAACGTGTGAGTTCGAGTCTCACTGCTCCGATTGGCCCAGTAGTATAATGGAAGTCGACTTAATATATAAGTACGCTGGCTTGTCCGTCAGTAATGTCGGTTCGATTCCGGCCTGGGTCGTAATGGGATCATAGCTCGAAATGGGAGAGCATTTGCCTTGCAAGCAAAGGGTTGAGGGTTCAAATCCCTCTGGTTCCACTACTAGAAGATTATATGTTGAACTAAGTCAGTTAGAGAGGCATATGGTATTTAGCTTAGATGGTTTAACTTGGTAATAGCTATTCAAAAAAAAAGGAGGGAATATGATAGGTATTTACAAAATTACAAATATCGAAAATGGAAAGTCTTATATTGGACAATCAACAAATATAAACAATAGAATAAATAAACATAAAAATAGATATAAAAGCAAGACAGATCATTCTTATAAATCAATATTATATCAAGATTTACGATTGTATGGAATTGAAAAGTTTAAATTTGAAATAATTGAAGAATGTGAAGAAAAACAATTAGATGAAAGAGAAATATATTGGATTGATTATTTTGATTCTTTTTTTAATGGTTATAATGAGAGTTTTGGTGGTCAATCACATTTAAAAATGAATAAAGAAACATTTATTGGAATAGTGAATGATTTAGAAATGACAAATATGACGCAAAAAAGAATAGCAAAAAAATGGGATATCAGCGAAGAAATGGTACAGGGAATAAATACAGGGCGTTATATAAAATACAATAGACCATATCCAATAAGGAAAAGAAATTATAATATGACTAATACAAAAAAAATATGTATCGATTGCGGAAAGAATATTTCAATTCGGGCCAATCGATGCGTTAAATGCAATTTAAAAAGAAAGTCAAAAAAACCGATTAAAAGTGAACTGGAAGTGTTACTGAAACAAAAAAGTTTTATAGAAATAGCAGAAGAATTTCAATTAAGCGATACAGCTATAAGAAAATGGTGTAAATCATATGGTTTGCCTTATACACAAAGTGAGTTAAAAGATTTTAGAAGACATTAAATTTTAAATACAGGATGTGGCTCAATTTGGAAGAGCGATTGGCTTGGAACCGAGAGGCTGTGAGTTCAAATCTCACCATTCTGATTTAATTACATATCATTAACAAAGTATCAATGATATGGATTATATTAATATAATATGCCCGCTTAGCTCAATGGGAGAGTGCTTCCCTTACAAGGAAGATGTTACAGGTTCAAGTCCTGCAGCGGGTACTACGCTAATGCCTATGGTAGCTAATAATCTGGTAGTAAACGAACCTCTGCGCAAGTACTGGCAGTCAGAAGGCTGGGAAAAGATAAGTGAAACCATTAGCGTACAAAGCTCCGTGTAAAACACACCAAATAAACATAAGTCTATATAAAGCTGTCGACTACGAAGTAGGTGTGTACACGTTAAGATGGTAATATATAGCAATCCGGGTTCTTTTCGGAGCTTTCCCGGTTATAGTGGATTAGCTCAGTTGGTTAGAGCGTTGGTCTGATAAGCCAAAGGTCACCGGTTCAAGTCTGGTATCCACTATTCTGGATTATTAATTTTAAGTTAGTTTATTGATCCAGATAATTAATATGTTCCTATGTGAAATAAAAATATGGAGTCATGACCATAGGTTTATATTCATCACTTTTTCATGGTTGAAAAGTAGAGAGCGATTTGCGAGAACTGGTGCAAGTCCAGACAGAAATCCATGCAGATGTAGTTTAACGGAAAAACGCTGCTTTGCCATAGCAGAGTTGAGGGTTCGATTCCCTTCATTTGCTTTAAACCATATATTTGGTTAGAGCATCCGGCTCATAACCGGATTTAAAGTAATTCATTCAAGTCAGTATAGCTCAGCAGGCAAGAGCGCCAGACTCATACCCTGGAGGTCGCTGGTTCGATTCCAGCTACTGATATTACGGTGTAGTTCAACGGATAGAACATAGGTTTCCTAAACCTACAATATGGGTTCGATTCCCATCATCGTAACTGTGGCCGTGGCTCAATTGGTACAGCAGCGGATTGTGGCTCCGCCATTTTGCGGGTTCAACTCCCGTCGGTCACCTATAATGAAGACCAGTCTGTAATGGACTGGTTTTTGCATATCTAAAGTTAATTTTGGCACGGTGTAATGATGTGGTCTTACTTCCTCATTCTACACGTGTGTCGAATAGGCCATTATGGATGGCACCTAGAAATAAAGGCCAACATTTTGGTTTTGGACAATCTGAGGTATGGTACGCAACGGATGATAAAGCGTACAAGGACGCATATCTTAATAGGATTATTAAACAAATCCAGAATTATAATGGAGATAATTGGTTGTACAAATAAGATAACACAATAATATAAAAATTAATCCTTATATTTTTCAATCTTATTATAATCTATCATATTAACTGTAATTGGAAATTCAGATAATGAAGGAGCCAAAACATGATATATAGAGGAAGTAAGATAATGAGATTTCATGAAGGGATTTGTATTAACTGCAAACATGAATTACAAATAGATACAACTAAAAAAACATCAACGTGTCCTTTTTGTGGTGTGAATTATGATGTGGTAAAAACAATCAATAATAAAGAAACACTGTTAGAAGAGAAACGGCAGCTTGAGTTAAATGAATCTAAAAATAAAAAAATAGAAAATAAAACAGATAATACAGATGATATAAAAGGGCCTCCTTTTATAATATTCATTGTAATAGCTATGGTAGCATTGGGTGTAATGTGTTTGATGTTACATTTTCTATATCCAGAACAGCACGAAAATTTCCAAAACTCAACAAATACTGAAGCAGTCATAGATGAAGAAACGATGGATGAAATTGATTCAGTTACAGATAAGAACGAACAGGATGCAATAGAACCATCAGGTGATCAATTAGTAAAAGAAGAATTAGGAGCGGAAGATGATGAAAGTATGATGGAAACGCAGCTATCTAATGAAGATTTTAAATTAGGAGAAAATACAATGAATAGGGAAACGAGGCTGTTATTAGACAGGATAATCTCTATAATGAAGGTAATGTTTTCCATTAATTTATTCATTGGATTAATTCGACTCATATTAGCTAGGCTTCATGATGACTTTGAGAGTGCATCTTGTGCAACAGGTTTTATGATTCTTAGTGTTTTTCTACTGATGATTAGTTCCGCAATAACATTATTATACAAATAAAAGAGGCATGGGCCTCTTTTTATTATAGGTATGATTCGCATAATACATTCACATGATTTCATAGCGATGACTGTCATTTCATGCGTTTATGTACATTTTCCATATAATCCGATTCGCTGGCCTATTTTATCACACCAACAAGTTTCAGCTATCATTTCAATCACATCTTTTTCAAAGCCTGGATGGTCCTCCATTTCAGCGTACCCAAACCGATTCATATAAAGTTCCAATTCATCTTTAATGTAAAGACAACTGATACATTCCATAATTCATCTCCCTTTCAAAATTCTTATATTATTAATATGCATTAAAAATATTAAAAAAACAATAATACTCTTATTTCAAACATAAAAATCCAATCATACTATATGTGATAAAAGAAAAGAAAGAGAGAAATATATATGAAATACTATAGTATAAGCGAAATAAAAAATGAGCTATGTAATCATTTAATTACAAGTGATAAGATGGTTTTTAAAAATAGTATAAAATCCATTGAAGAACAAAGAAACCGATTTTACTCAATCCTTGTACAGTTAGAAGAAGCATTAGAAAATCGTTTTAAACAAAAAAGCTTCACATATAATAGGTTTGATGGGATGATAGCAGAAGTTTCGGAGAACCTAATCAATAATTACGATTATATCAAAAAAATCATGGATACTTTTGACGATAGCGAATATAAAAGACTACAGGCATTCCATTTAGCTATTCCTAAAGAACTCCAGTATCAAAAATTGGAAATGTATGAGGACACAATTAATAAAGTCACAGATTGTATAACGGAAAACGAGAAGCTGATTATTCAAATTGAAGGCATCATTCCTGAGATAATCGAACTGAATGATAGAACCGAAGAAATGTCAGGGTCAAGTAGGAAAATAGAAGAGCTAGTTGAACAACTTAAATTCTATAAGCAATAAATTATTTTTACATACTAGTAATAACAACTGAAATCAGGAGATAATATTGTATTTTAGTTAGTAAAGGAAAAGGAGAACATGAAATGGAAGACTTTAGCCTGGATTTACCAAAGGTAGAAGATATAAAAGAAAATTTGGAAAAGGAATTAAAACTATCAGACGAGCGAGAAATTGTGATTTCTGATGCGGCAAGAGAGAAAGCAGACCAGATTCTTCAGGTTGATGCGTATGATTTTTCCAATCGTCAGCAGTTGATTAAAGCAATTGAGACATTTGGATCAGACTTAATGGAACAGTCAGAAGAAAAAAACGCGATTTTGGGAAAGCGGATTAGTGAATTAAATCGGATGGGTGGAGAGAACCAGGCTGTAGCGAATGGCCTTGATAAACTATCAACAGAAGTGGCTGAATTAAATCCGTCCGGGATTGATTTCACAAAAAACGGATTTTTAGGAATCTTTTTTAATCCTGTAAAGAAATATTTTAAAAAATATGAAACAGCAGATGTAGTAATCGGGAACATAATCGATGCATTGGAAGAAGGCTCCACCATTCTTAAGGATGATAACACAACACTTGAAATTGAGACAACATCAATGAGAAATATATCAAAACAGTTAATTGAAAAAAGAAAACTGGGTCAGGAATTGGATGACTATTTAACCATGCAGATAAACAATATGCGTGCGCAGAATGGCGATAATGAAAAGATTAAATTCATCGAAGAAGAAATCCTATTTCCACTAAGACAACGGATGATTGATTTTGGCCAGAAGCTGGCTGTGAATCAACAGGGCATTATTGCAATGGAAACAACAAAAAGAAATAATTATGAGTTGATTCGGTCTGTTGAAAGAGCCAAATTTGTAACGGTGTCTGCATTACGAACAGCAGTAATTGTTGCAGGATCATTATATAACCAGAATCTTGTTATGTCCAAAATAAAGTTAGTTAATGATACAACGAATGATATGATTGCTACAACGTCAAAAATGCTGAAAACCCAAGGTGTAGAAATTCAAAAACAAGCCATTGAAACAAATATTGATATGGACACACTTAAGCGGGCAATTACCGATGCATTAGAAGCATTTGAATCTATTAATAGCTACAAGCAGAAAGCATTACCGCAAATGAAACAGACATTAGCGGAATTTGACACCCTTGTAACACAAGGACAAAAAATTGTAGATGGTATTGAATCATCTGAAAACTTAAGATTAGAAATGATGGGAGATGCAAAAGGGAAATTGACGGATAAATAATACGATAATTCATAATTTAAAAAGGCATTCATGCCTTTTATTTTTATAAATAAAATCACAACATACTATAAATGAACTATTACATAAAAGGCATAAGGAGATAGTAATGAATAAAAGAATTGTAGAAATAAGTGCAGCTGTAGTGTTAGCATTGATAACAGTCTTAGCACTTATTGCTTTTATAGGATATAAAAAGGTGGATCAGACACTGGGATTAATGCAAAGAACAGATAAAGAAGAAATAAAGGAAATGACAAATCCCAATATATCGAATGATGTTGTGTCAACCTTAAAAGAGAATTGGACAGTCGCATTATTTGGGCTCGATACAAGGGATACAGATGGTCTGTCTGGTGCAAATTCTGATGTAATCATTCTTGCATCCATCAATAATAAAACAGGAGATATTAATTTAATATCTGTTTATAGGGATACATGCTTAAAAACAGGCGACAACCGTTATAGAAAAGTGAATGAGGCATATGCAATTGGAGGACCTAAAAAAGCGGTGGAAGTATTAAATGAGAACCTGGATTTACAGATTGATGATTATGTTGCGGTGAACTGGAAGGCCGTTGCAACTGCAATCAATATTTTAGGAGGAGTTGATATTGAAATCACGAAGGATGAACTGAAGTATATCAATGGGTATATTACAGAAACAGTGAATAGTACCGGGATTGGCTCCTATCAAATCCATGAAACTGGGTTACAGCATTTAGATGGTATTCAGGCCGTCGCATACTCAAGAATCCGTTATACGGCAGGGAATGATTATAAGCGGACAGAACGCCAAAGAACGGTCCTTGCAGCTGTTTTAGAGAAAGCAAAACATTCAGACTGGGCTACACTTAATAATATCATAGTGACTGTTTTTCCAATGACATCCTCATCAATCGATACGAATGATGTGATTGCAGCTGCTATGAATATATCTAATTATAAATTAATAAAAACAGGAGGATTTCCATTTGATGTAATTGAAAAAAGCGTGGATAAACAGGATTATGTTTTTCCTGACACACTTGAGACTAACGTCACTAAATTACATGAATTTTTATATGGAACAGACTCTTATACTCCTTCAGATAAAGTATCTTCCATTAGTAAAAAAATTGATGATAAGCGCTTAGGAAGCAAAAAGAACATAAGCAACACAATACATCAGGAGACACCTCCAATTGAAGTAATCAATGAGCCAGAAACAGAGGAGACGATTTCACAGATAGTCACCATTAGTGAAGAAACAAAAGAAGAAACAAATAATATGACAGAAGCAGAAAACAATATAGAACCAGAAGTAGGGCCAGGGATAGAAGTTTCAATACCAGAAGAGGAAACAGAAGAAAATTACGGACCAGGATTCGAAATGGAAATAGAGGAAATTGAAGAAAGCTCAATCCCTTCATAAAATAATCAGATAAATCAAAGATAGACCTTTATGGTTTATCTTTTTCATATAAATCCAAATCCCATGTTTTTGTACATAGTCAACTGACATACTTTAATTATATTAATGTGTGGAGGTGAAATATGGCTGAACAAGTAAAAATGGTATTTCAACCCATTTTTGATAAAACAATGCGGGTGTTTGCATACGAAGGATTAATGAGGTTTACAGATACAACGATTGTAAAAGTAATAAATGAATGCAAGTCATATTCCGACTTTTACGAAATAGAAAAACTGACTTTTTTTAAAGCTTTACAGGAATACCAAAAACGTAATTATAAAGAAAAACTTTTTATTAACTCGTTTCCTCATGTCCATCTAAGCAAAACTGATTTATCTGAAATAATTTCTCATCACAAAGATACATTAAAGAAAGTGGTAATAGAAATTCTTGAATACCCAGATTTAGACCAAGCATCGGTTAAGCAAAAGAAAGATGACGTAAGAAATTACGAAGTTTTATTTGCAATTGATGATTATGGAGTAAATACATTTCAAAACCTGTTATCTATTGGTCCGAGTTATTTAAAGATTGACAGAAGCATTATTTCTGGAATACATGAAGACAAAGAAAAACAAAAACAATTGGAGAGTATTCTGGAAATTGCAGATAAATATTCATGCCTTACAATTGCTGAAGGAATAGAAACAGATGACGAGTTGTCTTATTTAAAAGATAAGGTCAACTATTTTCAAGGTTTCCTTTTAGGGAAGCCAAATTAAAAAGGCCATTAGGCCTTTTATTCATTTGTAGCTATAGACATTATATTAAAGTATAAACAAGGATAAAGGAGAAAATTATTATGTCAGTTGTAATCAATACGAAAAAAGAATTGTTTTTAGGTAAAAGACCTTTTAAGTCGAGAAAAATGAATAGGGAGGAATTTGCTTGTCTGGCAAAAGAACTATATGACAAAATAAAAAAACAGTATGGTGATGAATATGAAGATTTTTTTGAAGAAGATAACAATACTGCAGATTCCCAATTATGGGCCATCGACATATTTATACAAGGTTTTGTCAGCGAGCATGAGGAAGATGAATTGCCAGAGGAATTGAAATTATACTATGAGGATTTAAACGAAGTTATTGGTGCTGGAATGACAATAATGAACTGGGAAGATGAACCGGGTCAGTTTAGTATTCAGACGCTGGATAATGGATTCACTTATATGAAAGTATATACATCTGTTGGAGATGATGCATTTAAACCAATGTGTAACATTATCTATTTTAATCAGGATAATAAATTGCGACTGTATGTTCCATATTGTGGGAACTTAGTATTTGTTGGAGCGGATACACAAATGTGTGTATATGGCGGATATGGAGAGGAAAAACGTGAAATCAAGAAATTATTTGAAGAAGCAAAAAGTCCCAATGGGCCAGCTGAATTAAATATCATGGGAAATGTTTTTATGTGCTATGAGAAAGATGAAACCTTCTATAAACTATATGGACAGAAATATGGTATGGATTGTTCAGATGAAGATTTTAATCCTGACAAGGATCTTGCTTTTGATGAAGAACTTATGCTTGAAGACATTAAATCAAATGTTATTTTAGAATAAAAGGTTGAAAAGCCTTTTATTTTTTTACTTAGCATTTTCAGTCAATCATATCATACTAACAATAAGAAAAGAGAAAGGTGATTTAAGATATGTTTATATTAATGAAAAACAGAGAGACAAGAAATAAAATATTATTGATTTTAGGATTCATAATATTTGTTCGTATTGGAAGTATCATTCCGATACCTGGTATTAATAGTGAATATATGGAATCAATCATATCAGGATCCGGTTTTCAATTCTTTAATATGATTACAGGTAATTCATTTTCCAAGATGTCTCTATTTGCACTAAGTATAAGTCCATATATCACTGCGTCAATCATCATCCAATTAATGACAGTAATAATACCTAAATTAGAGGATTTAAGTAAGGATGGAAAAACAGGACGAGAGAAGATTCAAAAAATAACAAATATTACTGGAATTATAATGGGTTTTATCCAGTCTTTTTTCATGGCAGTCGGTTTGGGATCAAGAGGCCTTCTTAATCCATATACATGGTGGATGGTTTTGATTGCAACCTGTATTTGGACGTTAGGAGCTACTATTTTAATCATAATGGGTGAGAAAATAACGAAACTGGACCTTGGAAATGGAATATCCTTTATTTTATTATTCAATATCCTATCTACATTCCCTCGTGATTTAATGGTTGTCTATGAACGGTTTTCATATGATAGTAAACCAGTTGCAATTGCTTTAAAACTATTTTTGGCAATAGCCGTATTCATGGTCTTCCTGGCTGGATGTATCTATTTGAATTTATCTGAAAAAAGAATACAGATAAGATTTTCGAGAAAGAGCATAAATAATGAACAAGGAAAAGATTTGCCCATATCCTTGAATATCTGTAATGTGATGCCGGTCATTTTTACTGGAAGTATTATAAGCATGGTTAACATTGCAGCAACTTTCAGCTCCAATCAAATACTATTAACAATTTCAAAATATCTATCACCCAATAATTGGTTTATAACAGGGAGTCTGAAATATACATTGGGTTGCATTGTATATATACTGCTTGCCTACTTCTTTGCAAATTTTTATTTAGACATAGCATTTAATGCCACTGAAATTGCACAAAGATTGAAAGCTCAAGGTGCTACAATCCCAGGAATCAGGCCAGGAAAACCGACATCAGAGTTTTTACATACAAATGCGTTTGAAATGATGGTACTAGGGACAGGTTTGATGCTGTGTATTGTTCTGGGAGCATCTTTGGTATGTAATATCTTTGGAATAGGTGTTTTGAGTATTGGAGGTACATCTATCCTGATCTGCGTTAATGTAATCATAGAAACATACAAAAAGATTAAAACGGCTGCACAAAGTGTAAGAGTTCAGAGTTACTATAAGAAAAAGAATAGCAGAAAGTCATTATTCCAGATGAAAGGAGTCTATAATGTTTAACCATATTCACCATATGTATATACCAGCTAAGATTAAAGTAATTAAAACCATGGTAATGGTAAGCTTGTCTATTTTAATATTGTCTGGATTTGTGTTCGGTATTGACACACTTATTGCGGGAATATATCGGATGATAATATAAAATAAAAAGAAGGCGTAAGCCTTCTTTATTTTGTTGATACGATTGTATCTACAATACCATATGCCAATGCTTCATTAGCAGTCAGATAATTGTCTCTTTCTGTATCTTCGCATACCGTGGCATAGGGCTTTCCGGTATTCTCAGATAAAATTCTGTTTAAACGTTCTTTGGTTTTTTTAATCTGGTCAGCGACAATCAGGATTTCTGTTGCCTGGCCTTTTGCACCTCCACTTGGCTGATGAATCATTACTTCTGCATTCGGCATAATCATACGCTTGCCTTTTGCACCACCAGCAAGCAGGAATGCTCCCATGCTAGCAGCCATTCCCATACAGATGGTGGAAACTTCACTCTTAATATATTTCATTGTGTCATAAATAGCCATCCCAGCAGTTACAGAACCACCAGGGCTGTTAATATACAAATAAATATCTTTACCTGGGTCAACTGAATCTAAAAATAAAAGCTGTGCGGTAATTGAAGCTGCCATTTCATCACAAACTTCTCCAGTTAACATGATGATTCTATCGTTCAGTAACCTCGAAAAAATGTCATAAGATCTTTCTCCGGTAGATGTTCTCTCAATTACGTATGGCATTGTAGTCATATTCGTAAATTCCATAATTAGTTCTCCTTTTATTCTATAAATTTTACATGTTTATAATGTTAAAAAAAAGAACTATATAACTACTAAATTGTATTCTGTGCGTATTACGGTTTGTGAGCATCGATAATTACGAATTATATCGGAAGTTAAAATGACATTATATATGCATCAACAGAAATAGATGGAGCATATTTGATGTTTTTATATTTCTGTATTAAAACAAAAGGAGAATTTCAATATGAAACTTACTATTATTGGAAAAACTGTTACAATTACGGATGGTATGAGGGAGGCTATTACCGAAAAGCTTTCTAAATGTGATAAATATTTAAAGGAAAACACGCCGGTAAGAGTAGTTGTCCGAACTGTAAAAGATGATCAAATCATTGAGGTAGCCATTCCGACTGGAAAAAATAAGGAAATCCGAGCAGAACGCAGAAGTAAGGATCTTTATGAAGCAATTGATTTGGTAGAAGAAGTTCTCAACAGACAGCTTAGAAAACAGAAAGAAAAGAAATTAGATAAGAAACGTACACCGGTTACGCTTTTAGAAACAGAGCCAGAAGCAGAAATCAAACCGCTTATTGTGAAGGAAAAACAGTTTGATTTACAAATGATGACTCCTGAAGAGGCAGTTGAGGAACTGGAGGCTTTAGACCATGACTTCCATTTATTTATGAATGTGATGGATGGCAGGGTAGGCGTTGTATATCGAAGGAAAGAGGCAGGATACGGTCTGCTTGCAGCAAATATGTAAGAGAGGGAAACCTCTCTTTTTGTTTTGAAAATTTATCATACATATTATCTCAAAGATGAAAAATTGGAGATAAAATTATGATGATAGAGAAATATTTTGAGATGACAAAGAGAGTGGCCATGAACTCTGAATTCAACAGAGTCCATGTTGGATGTATTGCCATTTATAAAGGCAAAATGATAGGTTCAGGTTTCAATTCAGAGAAGACACATCCAATGCAGTATCACTATAACCGATACAGGCAGAACGATAATGTGATATCAGCTAATCTACTGCCAAAGATTCATGCTGAAATCATGTGTATCAGTAGCATAAAAAACCAAGATATTGACTTTAAAAAGGTTAAACTATTTATCTATAGAATTAGGAATGACCAACCTTTTGGTAATGCTAGACCTTGTCCTGCTTGCATGAACGCCATCATGGATATGGGAATCAGAAACATATATTATACAACGGATGTTGGTTATGCACATGAATACTTAACTTGAGTTATTCCGATAACAAAAAAGAGGCGGATGCCTCTTTTATTTTGTAACAAAGTATGATTCTAATTTTTTGTTATGATGAAGCAAAGCGATTAACGTTTCATCATTGCTTTTTAACACATCTTCTATTATATCAATTGGAAGCTTTTGGCTGGCACACATTGTTTTTTTGTATGGTAATTGGTGTCAAAAAATTTTCGAATATAGTATTCCTGCAAATTTGGGATTTCTCCTACAAACGGCTGGCAGTCAGGGTCAGACATGATTTCTTTGCGTATATCCATTGGACATAAAGGATTTACCATGATTCGAGTCCGCACAGCATAATCATCTGGTGCTAAAACGTTGCTATATACAAGACGCAGAAAATCAGCAGTACAGTCTTCCTTATTTTCTACTATTTCATACTTGACATAAGTAGTTGCTGTTTTCAGGATTTGCTTAATGAGTTCTGGTGGACAGTTTGGAGCTGTTGCAATTGCTAACTGTATTTTTTCATTATTGCTATTGGCATGTAACCACAACTCATGAATGGGAATCTTCCCTGAAGCACAATCTTCATAGAAGGCATCAGACACAGTTTCTATTTTTTTAATAAAACCATATTTCATTAATTTGTTTTTTATTTGATTAAAGAAAAAATATATATGCAACCTGCGTTTTAATCTACTTAACTTCATGTTTTTCTCCTATTATCTTTGATACTAATAGTATGAAATGGAATGATGTAATATAATTATCAACTTAGATTTATTGACATTATACTACTATAAACAGATGAAAGGAGTAAATATGCATAAAGTTATAAATTTAGATGAAACCTTTTATCGAATTTCTGGGAACCAGATAAAGAACCTACATGGAAAAAGAGAATTTTTACATAGCATCTTGGTCGATTATACAAGATGGTTTGGAAATATAACAGACGCAACGAGAACTTACCCAGAATGGCAGATTACAGGTAATGATATGGTCAGGAAATATACAAATGGATACAAGGCTATATACACATTAAGGGATGTTGAATATTTTGATGGGTATGGAAGACGGGTTAATCCTAGAGATTATTTACCCGAGGCAATGAGAACCGTGAAGCTGCGGAATATATATAATTCGACATATTATATCCGAGGAAGAAGGATATCACATCACTATAGGTATCGGATGGATCCTGTCCCTTACACCGGGAAGATAAAGGGCGGATGTTCAGGAACAAAGAAATTTCGAGGGCTTAAGCGTATTTATCAACAAGCTTCAGATCCTGAATATGGAAAATATATTAGAAAGAAAGCTTTACCAGTAGGACCATATTTAACATGGGACTGTGAAGCTTATGAGGAGACAAGATTACATGAGTCTTGGAAAAAACAAAAGAAACGCAAACAATGGATGTGATTATAAAATGAAATGAGGAAATATTATTATGGATAGAGAAAAACTGATAGAATATAATGAGATATTAAAAAGACGTGCATTAACGAATGCCGAGTGGGATGATATAAAAGATATAATCGAAAGAAACCGGGATAACCAAAGTTTTATCTTAGAGGAGCTTTGTCCTCTTGTTGCAGTAAGATTTAATAGAGAACAAAATTCATATGAGCTTTTCCTTAAAATAATGTGTAAAGTGTTAAATGATGACCCAAAACATATCTTGGTTGGGAATGGAATAATTGCAAGAGTTGAAAAGAAAGAACTTGGTGATGGCGGTGGAGCATACATTGCTTTCGTAATGGGAGACATTATAATCGGAGCAATGAGTGCCATAGAAGAGTATACAGAATTCATAAATGATAGATTGGTATTTAATGAAATTAGGGATCAGATTCTTAGGAATTTTTTATAAAAGGCATTCATTGCCTTTTTATTTTAACAGGCTGATGGCTTTTCAAAAAAAATTAAATTATTTTTCAAAAAAAGGTTAACAAAATCAAAAAATCAATCATAATATATATGTAATAAAAAATTACCAAAGCTGTCCATATGTGAGTATCTAAATAATGGTCAATGAGCATCGATATATATTATAGAAGAAGTGATTCTTCCATAAGAAAATCCATTGCTGACTACACACCAATAGCCACCATTAAGAAGATGCGTTACTTCCTTCATAATAAAAAAAAATTACATTATCCAAAGTTGAATTTATAGTACACATGCTTACAGTTAAAAAGAAGAAAGGAGATTAATGAAATGAGATATCGTTGTCAGTTATTGCAGGTTTGTTTAGAACAATGCACTACTCTTAAAAAACAGGAGTGGTTAGTTTTGAATGCAAAAATTGAATGATGATATCGAAGTATTGTTAATCCATAAAACTATTTATGTATAGATTTCGTGCTATACACAATTATGGGATTACTTCGGTAGTCCCATTTTTATAATTAAGACGAGAACACCCGTCACTTTAGTGATGGAATGAATCGCCATGTAGAGAATATAACAATAGGTTTACAAAATTACGGTAGGAACTATCGAAAGGGTTATCCTATAAAAACCCATAGCCTTGGAAAATGAAGCTCGTAAAATAAAATCCTATATGGTTGAGACGATTAAAGGAATCACATGGCTTTAGCCACGTGAGGTTCAATTGCTCGCATGGCGGAACAGGAAGACGCATGGGACTTAAAATCCCAGGAAGAAATTCGTGAGGGTTCGATTCCCTCTGTGAGTACTGATAGATCGATGGTGTAAATGGCAACATGTTGGTCTCCAAAACCATTGCTCAGGGTTCGAGTCCCTGTCGGTCTGTTATACGGCTATTGCCAAGCGGTAAGGCGGGAGGCTTTGACCCTCCTAAATATCAATAGATTTCGCTGGTTCGAATCCAGCTAGCCGTGTTATATAACTATTAAAGTTATAATCCTGGCCGCATAGTCGAGTGGTTATGACGGGAGCCTTTCAAGCTTCAGGTGTCGGGTTCAATTCCCACTGCGGTCATTAAATTAAAATAAGGAGATAAAAAAATGAAACGAAAACAGAAAGTACGGAAACAGAATGAAATTATACGCGCCTGTAGCTCAGTTGGCTAAAGCAACCGGCTTTTAACCGGTAGACCGTGGGTTCGAGTCCCACTAGGCGCATTTAGCACGTATCGCCTAGTGGTAGGGCACTCGACTTTTAATCGAGAGGCACATGGCCATCCTGGGTTCGAATCCCAGTACGTGCATTCATGCATCGTAGCCCATGCGGAGTGGGAACAGTCTGCAAAACTGTATTTGGTCGGTTCGACTCCGACACGATGCTTGTACATATTATCGCTGTGGCAAAAAAAGTACTAAAGATATCGGAAACAGCATAAAACGACTCTTTGGTAAATAGCACAGACGCATGGAACTAACAATTGTGAAATGCGGAGCAGACAGGATAGGAAAATTGATATGCTGATCAAGAATTACTACTGTAAAAAAACATGGTAACTGAAACCATATCTGCGTAAAGTGGTGAGACGATGGAACAATGTTTCTGGTCAACTCCACGTAATATGTACTTTGCGTCTGTAGCTCAGCTGGAAGAGCAGGTGGCTCTTAACCATCAGGTCCAGGGTTCGATGCCCTGCAGGCGCATTTCGTTATAAATTTAGGCGCTATAGTGGAATTGGTTATCACGCCAGACTCTCAATCTGGAGACTGCGAGTTCAAGCCTCGCTAGCGTCATATGTCCATATGGTGGAATGGAATACACGCCCGGCTAAGAACCGGGTCCTAAGAGGATGTGGGTTCGAATCCCACTATGGACATTATAGCCCAATAGTTCAACTGGAAGAACATCAGATTCTGAATCTGAATGTTGTAGGTTCGAGTCCTACTTGGGTTGTCAACCAAAATTTTTGATGATTTGCCCATATGGCGTAATGGCAGACGCTGTGGACTTAAAATCCACTGGATTCATTCCGTGCCGGTTCGAGTCCGGCTATGGGTATTTATTTTGGCATCTTCGACAAGTGGTTAAGTCGCAGGCCCTTCAAGCCTGAGTCGCTGGTTCAAATCCAGTAGATGTCATCAGCTTCTATAGTTTAAAGGTAGAACAGCTGCTTCGTAAGCAGTTAATGACAGTTCAATTCTGTCTGGAAGCTTTCCTATAGTCGCTGTGGTATGGACACAGACGCCATCGCAGGTCATAGTGGCGGAGCAAGGACGAGTCGAAACGATGACGGTATTAGACAGTCTAAATAGAGCATAGGCAGATTGCTTGCGTAAAGAGGTGAGTCTTAGCGGACAATTCCTCGCTATAGGAATACTACATATTTTTGACCGTTTGTGGAGCTAACTTTTTGGTATGTGAGGTTAGTGGTGACAATGAGGAGGAGGGCATTGTCATTAGCTCGTATGATGGAAAGGAAGACATGGCTGACTCAAAATCAGCTGCCGAGAGGCGTAAGGGTTCGAATCCCTTTATGAGCATGTAATGTTCATGTGGCGGAATGGAATACGCGTGCGGCTCAGAACCGCATGGTTAAACCCTGTGGGTTCGAATCCCACCATGAACATCAGCCTTTATAGGCTAATGGATAAACTGCCTGACTTCGAATCAGGTGTTATGAGTTCGAATCTCATTAAAGGCACTAAGTTCCTGTAGGCTAATGGATAAACCATCCGGCTACGAACCGGCAATTGAGAGTTCGAATCTCTTCAGGAACATGAAGCCCACATGGTGGAATGGAAGACATGCCTGACTTAGGATCAGGTGCGAAAGCGTGAGGGTTCAAATCCCTCTGTGGGTATTATATTAAAAAAGAATGCAGAAGCTATCCACCCAGATCATCTGGGAGAACGATGTCATTATTGTTGTGGCCAACATCCTGAGTGAAGGGTTCCGTTTCAGAGTAGTCTGAAACATAACGATAAAGCGGCAGGGACTGCCGTATCTGTCGATGGAGAGCTGGTAATATCAATCTATATTTCTATGTGAAGCGTGAGAGACTTAAGTGGAATGAATCAGCTGTTTTTATTGATAAAAAAAATAGCATAATAAATAAAATCAACAAACGAAAGGAGAACATGATAGTCAATAACTAACTACTTAAATACTAACGGATTCTGAAGCAGGAGAGAACCGATTCATCTCGCCACCTATAGAGGTGTGAGCATTCTTGGTAAAAAAAGATAATGATAAAGAAAGGTATGTATATGGAAAATAAAAAAAATGAGTATTTATGGATTGATATTACACTTAACTATAAACAGCAATTGCCAGGACTAATGGTAGTTATGCAGTTTCATTTGCCTGAGGAATTTGATGTTCCTGATTTGTGTGAAAAAAAATATGCATCGGTTCTTCTGAATGATCAAAGTGATTATATTGCTATCTTATATGATGCTGGCTCTGAATACATAATGGAATGTTTTGAACAAAATATTTTAGAAGAAAATCCTGTAATCAAAAAGTATAAGGTAGAGTCAAGTGACTTTAAAAACGCTAAAGTGATTGCATACAATATGGTTGAGAGAAATACCAAGATAATAAGTAACATTGATTTCTGGATTGATTTATTATGCGATGATTAGAAAAACAAGGTATAAATAGGAAAAGAGATTTTTTAAGCCTATTGTAAAAGTTTAAAGAAGGATTTATCCTTCTTTTTTAATTCATCAGTCCGAAAATCAAAGGGCAGCACTAACTGCAAAAAGGAGCGGATTCGGCTTGCAAAGCAGCACGAGAAAATAGAGAATCAGAGGAAAGACTTCCTTCAGAAACTCTCCATCCGGAAAAAATGTAAAGAGATGAGGCGGGAAAACAAATGCAAGAGAATACTAAATACTGAAGAGATAATCATTTGAGCATTGTAATAAAAAGACATAATGAATTATACAAGAATATATAAAAGGAGAAAGTAAGGAAGATATGTATGGATATTTATTTAATTCGTCATGGTGAATCAATCATGAACACAGGAGAAAATACAAGAATTGGAGCAATTGATAATAAAGTCTGGCTCACTGAAAAAGGGAAAGAGCAAGCAAAAAGATCAGCAGAATTTTTAAAAGAATACTTAAACTACAATCATGATATTGTTGCAGCTGAGACTGGAGTATGGATTAGCCCATATAATATGACAAGAGAAACCTTTAGTATATTTGATTCCATAGTTAACTTTAAAGAACAAGGTGTTGCATGTAAAGAAGATATACTTCTTGCGGAGCAGGAATTTGGATTATTTGATTCTGTACCTGAAACTAATTGGAAGGATGAATTTCCAAAAGAATATGTATATTACAAGAAATTGAAAGATAACCAAGGTAAATTTTACGCAAGGTGCCCTATGGGTGAAAGTCCAAAAGATGTTGCAATTAGGTGCCGTATATTTTTCGATACAATCTGGCGAGATTATGATAAGCATCATATTAATAAACTCTTTATATTTACACATGGAACAGTGCTTCGTTCCTTTGTTATGGCTTGGCAGCATTACTCACCTGAGTGGTATGAATTAGCAAAGAATCCAGGTAATTGCTGGATTAGAAGAATTAATAACCATAATGACATGGGTTATATATATAAAGGAGTCTGATATGTTTTTTTTACTGCAAAAGGAAGTTAAGTATAAGAATTTAGATTTAGAAACATTTATCGTCAAAGATATCCTTGAGCACAATAAATTTATGGATGAATATATTTTCTATTCAAAAGATGATTTTGTTTTAGATGGATTTTGTGAATATCCAAGATATATAAAACAAGCGATTCCTGTGGGAACAATAGATTTTGTTGAAGCATGGCTTCATCGATTCCACAAAATCAACTGTATTAACCCAATTGAGATCCCGACCTGTTTAAGAAAGGAAGAGTTTCTAAAGAGAGAATATAGAATTGTAAGGAAAGAGAATCTTCCAATTGCAGGACGAATTTTTTTTAAGGATGCATCAAGATTGAAAGTCTTTTCGGGAGAAATTAATTGCGAGACATTTTTTACAGATGATTTGTGGAAACCTAAACATAATGATTTTGATACAACACTTCACTTGGACCAAGAGCATTTATTTCAGGTATCAGAGATTGTGAATATAGGAAGTGAATATAGGGTATATGTACAAGATAATATCATCCAGGCCATCGCAAACTATAATGGAGATCCTTGTTTGTTGCCAGATGTCAAGTTACTACAAAAGATGATAAATATCTATTCCATGCAATACGATTGTCCAAAAGCTTATACAATGGATATTGCGGTTAATGAAAAGGGAACCTTTCTTTTAGAAATACATCCATGGATAGCAGTAGGTTTATATAATAGTCTGTGGAGCAGGAATTTGTTATACGCATATAGAGATGGCATACAATATGTTTTGGATTTTAATACAAAGATAGAAGAGTGGAATAATTAGGAGAAATATTTAATAGAGGAGAAAGAATGTGTTCGAGTTAAAAGGAAAATATAATGATTGTAAAGTTTTTACGGACAATGTAGATGAAACATGTATTGGCCAATTAATCACATTACTAAATCAAGAAAGCTTACAAGACTCAATAATAAGGATTATGCCAGATGCGCATGCTGGAGCGGGATGTGTGATAGGCACAACGATGACTATTACAGATAAAGTTATTCCTAATTTAGTTGGCGTTGATATTGGTTGTGGTATGTATACAGTGAAACTCAAAGAAAAGCGGATTGAATTGCCTAAACTGGATAGTATAATCCGAAAAAGGATTCCTTCTGGAGGAAATATTCATGTTAGATCTGGCCAGCATAAGTATTCAAAAAATATTGATATTGAACAGCTTCTATGTTTGGGAAAAAGTAATTGTAAAGTAAGTGAGGCTACTGCAGTCTGCAGTGTAGGTACTCTAGGAGGTGGAAATCATTTCATTGAAATTGACAAAGATGAAGATAGTAACCTATATTTGGTTGTCCATACGGGAAGCCGCCGACTAGGCAAGGCCGTGGCGGAATATTATCAGAAAAAAGCTTTTGAAGAATTAAGTAAGCTGTTATCAATTCCATATGAATTGGCTTACTGTGAAGGAATTCTTTATGATGACTATATTCATGATATGAAAATTGTACAAGAATACGCTTATTGGAATCGGAAAGCTATTGCGGATACGATTATTAAGGAAATGAAACTTCATACAGTGGAAGAATTCGAAACCATTCACAATTACATCGATATGGAACATATGATCCTCAGAAAAGGTGCTGTCTCAGCAAGGGAAGAAGAAAAAATTTTAATCCCAATGAATATGCGTGATGGTTCTTTACTTTGCATGGGAAAAGGAAATGAGGATTGGAATTATTCCGCACCACATGGAGCCGGTCGTCTAATGTCAAGAAGTCAGGCAAAAGAAAATATTACATTATCAGCATTCAAGAAGACGATGAAAGAGGCTGATGTCTATAGTACATCTGTAACACGAGATACCATTGATGAATCACCATTTGTATACAAACCTATGGAAGAAATTGTAGAAAATATAAAAGATACAGTAGAAATAATAAATGTAATTAGACCAATTTATAATTTTAAAGCTAGTGTGAAAGAATAGTATAAAGAGTATCTTCGGATACTTTTTATCATTTAAGGGAAATACGCATTATATAGTTATAAAATTGAAAGGATGAGAATGTATGATGAATGTTTGTGAAAGATGCTCTCTTTACGAGACATGTAATGGAATTAAACATGACCCAAATGAATGTGAATGCATTGAAAATTTTTATGATCAATTCTTAGATTCTGATGATGACTTAATATGGGAGGAAAACTCGATGAATACTGTTGAAGCCGCATAACGAGGTAGGTATAAACTAAAAAAGTCATTATTATACTACATGAATTCATAAGTTATACAGTTTAATCGCAGATTCTGAATATGGATTCTACATACGAAAAAAAGAAACCAATGGATGTAAATATTACATATTAAACAGGGTTATCCCTGTTTTTCTATTTTCTATCCTACATAAAGGAATACATACTATCTTTAATTAAGAGAAAAAGGAGAAAAATAAATGAAAACTTTGATTGATATCATTATCGGAATTTTAATATGGCAGCTTTTATCAACAATATTATTATATTGGAATGATGATTCAACCACATTCAAGATTATCTTATGCGGAATTCCATTGTTGTTTCTTTGGGTGATAGGGTATCCGTTTAGAAAAACAGATTTCTTTAACCGTATAAGATATTATCGGTGTAAAAAGAAGATAACTGAAAACGGAAAGACAGAAGCAAGAGAATACTACTGCACCGTACATGATGAACGCCATGCATGTGTTTATATTCCTGGAAGTAAAAAAAAGTATCGGATGAGCAAGGAGTGGTTTATTCAAAATATGAGATATGTAACACGAAAAGAAATCAGAAGAGAAGGTCTTAAATACTGGAAGGACTATAGACCATTAGAGGAGGAAGACAAATGTATGAAGTAAGAAAGACTGATAAAAACAGATATGCTGTGCGCGAAATCGGTTCTCATGGTATCTGGATACTTGGAACAGGCATTATAATTGATTCAAATGAATCTAATATTGCTGTATATAAAAATAAGAGAGATGCATATAAAGAAATGATAAGACGTAACTGTGCTGAATCAGAGCTGTTTCGTGAATACTTAAATAAAAATGAAGAAAATATTAAAGACGAGATCCAAAAACAAAAAGAGATTATAGAAAATGCAAAAAATATGCAGTTGATTAATGAATGTAGAAATTCAACGAAAGAGGATATATGATTAAATATAAAATCGTAACCAATGTTAAGATACTTGTATGGCTATATTGGTAATGATTTGTTTGACGATCCTAATCAGATAATAAATTTTTCGAATGAAACGAGTCTATCAATAGATTCGTTTTTTTGTTGAACTGTTAGATGACAAAAAAATAAAATACATCATAATATAAATATCTATTATTAAAAATTAAAGGGAGGTCAATAGAATGATTAGTCCTACATATGGAAATGTGTCGATTAAAAAAATGGCTGATATTTTAAATTCTTATTACCAAAACAACAAACATTATGGATCTGAATTTAGCTTAACAATCGGAACAGACAGTCAAAATTTTTCAGATACAAAAGTTGTAGTTGTTATAGCAATGCGTTGCATTGGTCATGGAGGAATTTACTTTTATGAAATTAGCCATGTGGATAAGATTCAGAATGTAAAACAGAAACTTAATTTTGAGACCAGCCTAAGTTTGGATATGGCTAATTCTATCATGGATATATTGGAAGACAATCAAGATTATGAAGAGCTGTACTTAAATTCAAATTTTGCTATCCATGTAGATGCTGGCCGTAGCCCAGAAGGAAAAACAAAAGAAGTAATTCCCGAAATAGTAGGATGGATTAAAGCTTGTGGATATGAATGTGTCGTTAAGCCAGATTCATATACAGCGAGTTCAATTGCAGATAGAATCAGCAAATAGAAACGGATTTATCCGTTTTTTATTTTACTCTCTTATTAAGTCATGATATAATGGATAAAAGAAAATGGGAGGACAATATGCTTCTAAAGATAACAACAAAATGTAATATGAACTGCAGTCATTGCTTTAATTCCTGCACAGCAGATGGAGTTAATATGAGTTGGCCGGATATAGTAGCCTCGGTTGATTTTATAAATAAAGTAAAGTGTAAAAGTTTAATACTAACTGGTGGAGAACCAACCGAACATCCGGATTTTGTAAATATGACGAAATACATATGTAAAAACACGGAAAATATTATTCAGATTATAATCGCATCAAATGGAATTTATTTTGAAAAAAACCCATTCGTTGTGAAGGAACTGTTAGCATATGATCCTCGTCTTGGCATTCAGATAACCAATGTTCCTAAGTATTATCCTATTAATATAAATGAAAATAATGAAATTTATAAATTGGGCAGAGTATTGTTATGCCGTGAAATTGAGCATATGTATCCTCAGGGCAATGCTTTAAAGAATAATTATAAGTGGAGTGCAAAGTGCTCGAAATGTTTTAACTTTATTTCAATAATGAATCAAATTGAGAACAAAAACATCGAGGAAGTTATATATAGATTAGAATCCAGTTTTAAATTCTGTACACCTCAGATTGATGCAGACGGAACTCTGAAGCCAGGAGAGAGCAGTTTGTGTAAATGCTTTGGAACAATTCATGATGACGATGCTACATTGGTCCATAATATTTTGAGTTTTAGATGCGAACAGTGTGATTTTATCAATAAAAAATTACCTAAATCATATCAACAACTAATAAATATAAAATAATTCGAATGACTGTTTCCTGAATCCACTTCTATCATATTATCTAAGGGTGATAATGATGAAAGAAGCATGGAAACCATTGATTTATAAGGGCATTGATTATTCAGACCGGTTTTACATTTCAAATCATGGGAATATTTACAGCACATATTGTAAACATATTCTGAAGAAATTAGTTAATAAAAAGGGATATATTCAAGTTTCAGCTAGCTATCATGGAAAAAGATTACTCATTAAGATTCATCGAGCAGTAGCCGAAAATTTTGTGGGTGGATATAAGAAGGGTTTTGTAGTAAACCATAAGGATGGAAATAAAGCAAATAACAATTATACAAATTTAGAATGGGTTACATCAGGAGATAATACTAGACATGCTCATGAAAGCGGATTATGTTTATTCGCCAAACCCATAATATGCCTAAATACAGGAGATACTTTTCCATCTTTAGCAGCTGCAGCACGATGGTGTGGATTGAATGAAAAGAGTAGTTCTTTTCGGAGATATTTAAGAGGTGAGTATAAGTTTGCTGGAAGAGATCCCATCACAAAGGAACCTCTCCGATGGAGACTTTTATAATTAAAAGAGCCTGTCAGGGCTCTTTTTAATGTGTATGTGTCTGTTTGCACTGTGGACATAGATAGGCTCCACAGGTCGTACATTTTTCATAGTTGTCCTTATATAACTCTGCCTGACAATCATGACAGATTACAGGAACACCAGAAAAGCATAACTTCTTTCTGCTTACATCAATTTCATTTTCTTGCATTATTTATTATCCTCCTTTGCTCTTTTTATAAATATATTATGTATCAATGACTCCTAAAACATATTTTTTTACAAAATCTCTTGTTAGATAGTAGTCAAGCTGACTAGGTCTTTTGATTATATTTCCTATGGATTCCATATATTCCCATATATCTGGTGCCACCTTACAAAAGAAATCCTGGTATTCATCTGTACCTAATTTAGCACTAAAATACTCAGCAATATTAATGATAAATGAATCCAGAATAGAATCTTCAAGCCAATATTGGAACTGTATTTCAGGGTATTTAAGTTCATATTTAGCAAATTTTTTCATGTATTCTGCACCGGATATATTATCTTCCCAGATATCAAAAAAGACTGTATCGTAGTACGAAAGATTATTATCTTTGATATACTGTTCAGCCTCATATAAAATAATTTTTGCTTTATGATTTTTAAACTGAGGTAAAACAATGTCATTAATGATATTAAAAATTCGCTCGTCAGATTCAATGATTGTGATTTCAGACACATTTTCTTTTAATGATATCATGTATGGATAATATGCCAAGCCACCTCCAAAGACTAACACTTTTCCTTTAGCTGATTTTATATGTTTATACATTGTGTTAATTTCCATAGGACAAATGCTCATCCACACAAAATCTTTATTTTTTAATACATAAGTAAAGGCAGTATCATCAAAAATTCCAATCGGAAATTTCCTTAAAAGGTCATCTGTTTGTAAAGGCTCATTTATAATGGCCAGTTCGTTTTTGGCATAAAATGCTGTCTCTAATTTTAAGTCACCAATTGATAGTGGCTTTAAGACAATGTTTTTCAAGTAAGGATTCTGTAGTAAATCAATAGCATGAATAGTATCAACATTAGGAATACACTGATCAAAAACATATGGATTGATGGGATGGTTATTAACCGAATATGTTTTTAAAAGTTCCCTAGCCTCTTTGTTTGTAACGATATTTCCACTTTGAATCTTACTACCATCAATGTATGGTTCCAATATAGACATACTCATAGAATCTGCTATATTTTGTTTTAGTCCTGCCATTTTTTTAATTAGTCTATTTGTTAACTCTATATTCATTCCGTTACCTTCTTTCTTGTTTTACATAGTATGAAAGAATTTATTTGTATGAATTAGATTGTTTTTATATACAGGGAAAACAAAAAAAGCCAGCAGGTCTTTTAAATAAAACGTACAAGGGATATCTGATCCTCCATAATAGTGGGAGTACCACGATACCATCCTCTTTATATTGACTATTTTGTAGCTTCCGACTTCTTAACCATATAGTCGCCTATTAAGTGCCTGGAATTATATTCTGAATAACTATAAAATTCTTTATATACATAAAGCTAAAAAAGACCCGAAGGTCTTTACAAATATTTTTTTAAAATAGATGCAACCTGATAGATAGATTCAATATTGATATATACCTTGGATTCAAATGCAAGATACTTTAAACGTCTATCCTCGGTAATATAGTCATTGAGTACTGAACTTAATTCAGAGAGACTTTCAATAAAAAGACCTTCAACAATTAAAAATTTTGAAACTGTATGACACATATATCTATATGAATCAGCAGGGATTTTATAATAATATGTACTTCCTTTATAACTGTTGTGGCTTCTTTTATATAATTCCAAGGAATACATGAACCTGTATAATTCATCAACCAGGGAAGTTCTTTTTGTTTCTTTCTCAAACGCATTGTAATCAAATAAACTGTGATGATCTACCGTTGTACCAGGAAAACATGAGTTGCTAGGATGATAAACTCCATTAATTTCTTTCTTGAGTTTGTTCTTTAATACTGGCAAACCAGGAACATAGATTGAATCTTCCTCATCATAGTAATCATTTAATTTTGATTCCATAGAAGCTAACTTACGCCGATCCTGCATTGTGGTCCCATGAAATGAACACAAGCCACAGGAGCAGTGGATTTTCCCTTTAGAGAGCACTCCTTTGTGTTTTACATACCAATAGGAAGAAATATCACCATAAGAATTTCTCAATTCATTATCAGTCTCATTCTCGTTATAGAATGCAGGTGGATTATCCTGTCTATATGAATTAATGATTTTCAATTTTCTATTGATTGCTTTTTTTCTCATTTTTCTATAATAATCTCTCGTACGATTCGCCATAATAATACACTCCTTTTGTTATTCATATAGAATTAGTATGTGGTACTGATTTGCTAAATAAAACATATTCAAACAAAAGATAATAAGAATATGAATCTTACATAATAAAAAAGACAATAAAAAGGATAGGAGGCTATTATAAAATGGCAAAAATTTTTAAAACAAATTCACAGGAGCAGGCATTAAAAGAGATTGTTGATTCATTAAAAATTGTATCTGCATTGAATGAAATTTTAGATGATGAAGATGTGTCCGAGTGCAAAATAAGAGTAAATGGAACCACAAAGAGTGGTCAGATTAATGAACAAATTCCAATTCCATTCACAATGATTGCTTCGCAATTAAAAGATTATCGGAAGCGATTGGTGAAAGAAATACAGGACAAATCCAAAAATTTCAGCATCAAGCTTGATGAAAATGAAAATGAAATAATCTCTATGAAGAAGAAAAAAGATACGGAAACTGTTAGGCCTAAACAGGTGGAAGAGGAGACAAAAGAGGAAGATTTGAAGGAAGAAGATGTTGAATCCGAACAGGAATCTTCCTACATACCAAACAATAATTTTGCAGGAAACTCACATAGGGAATGGATGTAATAGGAATAAAATATTGACATAGAGGAGCGTAAGCTCCTTTTTTAATATGAATATTATTAAAATTGCGTAATAAGTAATAACGAAAAGAAAAAACTGAAAAATATCCAAAACTTCTATTAGGCCAATAAAGATATAGGTTTCAATCCTTTTTCTCTATTTTTCTCTTTTAAATTGCCCAGCAATTTCATTTTCCCTTTTCTGTTTTTTGTCTACAGAAAATATATAGGAAAATAAAAAAGAATCCCTTTTAAATCTTTTAAAGAACCAGAGGATAAATTCTTATACTATGAACATTTCAACTTACAAAATAGTGGATACCTATTATATCTGTAACCCTCTACCTTTTACAAGTTTATGATTCGTATTGAATGTTTGATTTTGATATTTAAAAAATTGGGTTACCATGTAAGTACAATCAAGGTTCTATAAATGCTGTAAAACTCTAGATATAGCTTAATTAAAATATTACCAATATATATGATATTTCAAATTTATTATTCCGGATAAAGAAAATCCAACATATTATTTTTAGAATATAAAAAGGAGGATATACATGGAATGTATGGATAGATTTGTTGATTTGACATACCATCAATGGTGATATTTTATACTACAGATACAAGAAATGATAGTTGGTTTCCTTTTTGGGTGTGTTTTTCATTTTTGCAATGATTGAAACAACATCAACCTATCTACGTTCAATTGAAACAAATGAAATAATGATGATGTGCTGTTTCATACAGATTTTCAGACAATACCGATATTAGTGGTATTAGAAAAACTAATAAATAATATTAAAGGAAAAATGAAATGATAGGATGATAGTTATTTATAAAATTTTATCACCATATTAAAACTGTAAAAAATAAAGAAAATAAAGGAGATTTATTATGTTAGATTTGATTTTACCGATTTTACCAATTGTTTTAGTTGTAATCATTTTACTTGGTATTTTAGCCAGTGGTTATGTAAAAGCTCCGCCAGATAAAGCATATATTATCTCAGGTTTACGAAAAGAACCGAAGATTTTAATTGGTTGTTCAGGAATTAAGTGGCCATACCTAGAACAAAAAGATTCATTACTATTAAAACAGATTAGCATTGACATTAAAACTAATGGATATATTCCCACACAGGATTTCATCGGAGTTGATATTGACGCAATTGCTAAAATCAAAGTAAGAACGGATGACGAGGGTATCAAACTTGCTATGAAAAACTTCCTGAACATGACAGAGGAGGAGATTATCAGAGCTTTAACAGATTCTCTGCAAGGAAACATGCGTGAAATCATTGGCACACAAAAATTAAAGGAATTGTGCACAGACCGGAAGAATTTTGGAGATGAAGTACAGAAAAAGGCACAAGTGGATATGAATGCTCTTGGCATTGAAATCATTTCCTGCAACATCCAGAAGATTGATGATGAAAAAGGACTGATTATTGCACTTGGCCAGGATAACATGTCTCAGATTCAAAAAGATGCATCCATTGCTAAAGCACAGGCAGAACGTGATGTAGCAATTGCAGAGGCAGAGGCAGGAAAGATTGCCAATGAAGCAAGAGTAGTAGCAGAGACAGAAATTGCCCAGAAAAACAATGAGCTGGCTATTAAAAAGGCAGAACTTCAGAAAGCATCCGATGCCAAAAAGGCTGAGGCTGACGCAGCTTATGAAATCCAGAAACAGGAACAGGAAAAAACGATACAGGCGGCTACTGTAAATGCTCAGATTGCAAAGGCAGAACGTGAAGCAGAACTGAATAAGCAGCAGGTTCTTGTTGAACAGCAGCGATTAGAAGCAGAAGTGAACAAAAAGGCTGATGCTGAACGTTATGCGGTAGAGCAGAAGGCAGCAGCAGAGCTAGCACGTAGGCAAAGAGAAGCAGAAGCTAAGAAGTACGAGCAGGAAAAAGAAGCCGAGGCAAGGAAAGCACAGGCTGAAGCTGAAAAGTTCGCAATGCTTCAGGAGGCTGAGGGTGTAAAAGCTAAAGGTGAGGCAGAAGCAGCAGCCATCCAGGCGAAAGGTCTCGCAGAAGCAGAAGCAATGGAAAAGAAAGCAGAAGCAATGAAGAAGTATGGTCAGGCTGCTATGATGGAAATGATTGTACAGGCATTACCGGAAATGGCAAAAGCGATTGCAGAACCATTGTCTACTATCGATAAGGTAACAATCATTGACAGTGGTAATGGTGAAGCAGGTGTATCTTCCATGGGTTCCTATGTTCCTGGTGTTTTGGCTAAGACAATTGAATCCGTAAAGGAGACAACCGGATTGGATATCACCGAAATCATGAAGGCAAATACATATGATGCTAAGGTAACCAGGAACGTAAATATTTCTGGTCTTCCTGAGAATGCTGAATCTGATGAAGTTTCAAATGCAATGGTAGCGAAAGAAGTAGTTGAAGCTACTAACAGTAAGGAAGACTAATTCAACCGTAATAGTAAATAAAAGAGAGCTCCGGCTCTCTTTTTTTGTACAAAAAACAGTCAATAATTTAGCAGTTGTGCAGACATCAACTTTAGGTGATACCTGCAAATATTATAAATTCATGCATACTTAATATAAAAGTTGTTATGACCAAAATAAAGGAGATTAAAATGAAGGGAAGATTAAAAGAAACAAGAAAAGAAGCTAGAGAATACATGAACGAATGTGGACGGTATCATTCATGCATAAGTTTTACAAGACAAAAAGGATACTACTTTACGCCACATGGTGATGGATTTACCGTTTTTTATTGTAATAAAAATGGCAGCCTAACAGAATCTAAAACAGATTATGCAAGAAAATTTCATCAATGTAAAAAGCAAAGAGAAAAAAGGCGAAATCAAAATTGTAAGAATAAACACTAAGATGTTCTTTTGATTTTATTTGTATTATTGTTTTACCCATAATATTTTAAATTAATAAAAAGGAGAATATAAATGAAAACAATTACAAACCGATTTGGAACAGGAATTCTATATGATGAAACTGATTTAGGAAATGGTATCTACTGTGTTTGCACAGCATGTATGAGTGTCTGGTCTGATTTTTTAAGTTTTGCTAATTCAGAATTAAGAAAAGGGAAAGGAAGTTTTAAACGTTTTGCCAAATATAAAGACCAAAGTAAAGAAGTAGCACCATACTACATAGAAAATGATTGTTACCTTAATGATACAGATACAATAGTAGTGTTAGGATGCCAAGTAACCGATCTTGCAATTTATAATGATTTAAAAACAGCAGAAGAATTGCATGAAAGATACCCAGATATTCCTATTTATATGGGAGGATGCTTGGCTCAAAGATTTGATATTGAGCTGCCTGAATATCTAAAGCGACTTGATGTTATTAGAGAAGAATATCAAAACCTGCAGTTTGTAGATGGATTTATTGATTATAAAAAGCCGTTTTGGAATAAGGAACTGAAAGATGACGAAAAGGATGAACTTGCCACAGGAAATCTATTCCGTCATATGTATCCATTAAAGATTGGTGCAGGATGCCATGGCAAATGCAAATACTGTACCATAAGAGACACAAGAGGTGAAACTTATGAAACAGATGCTTATCTGCAGATAAATGAATTTTTGATGCACGACAATATTGTCTTAATCAGTGATAGTCCAACTGTAAAACAAATACATGATTGGTGTCACCTTGCGGATAGATATGATAAGACAATATCTCTTAGGAATGTAGAACCTCAAATTGCAAATGCATGTAGAAATGATTTAATGTATATTGCCAAAAAGGGCCTTCTTAAAATCTTACATTGTCCAATCCAGAGTAATAACACAAATGTGTTGTCTGTAATGAACCGGGATATCAAAGGAACACTTGAGTATATAGACTTTGCTCAAGAACTAAGATCAATGGGAGTGATTGTTGCCACAAACATTATTATCGATTACACCGTGGACGGAGAAGTAATACATAACATGGATGAAGATTGGCTTGATTCACATTTCGATTACTGGTCATGGAATCCATACTTTGATGGTAACTGGGATTATGAGAAAGCAAAAGAACGGTTTGAGAAGTATATTGGGTGAGTGACAATTGCATTTATAAAGAGCTGACTAATAATCAGTTCTTTTTTTATGAAATATCATACTAAAAATAAAAAGAAATATCATACTAAAAATAAAAAGGAGTATTTTATGTTCTTAGATATATTTAAAATAAAAAAATGTTCCAATAAGCAATTTGATAGTTGGCAATTAGATGAAATTCAAAAAGGTAAGGAAGCTGGAGTTGATACATCAATTTATGCTTATCCGCAAATTAAGCCATATGAAATGGAGAAAGCAAGAAATGCTTTAATACTGGGTGCTGCTCCAGACAGTGTAAAAATGGTGATTGATGAATCATTGAAAGGAAATATCAAAGAAGGTGATATGGAAAAAATATTGGAAAATTCAATTTATGTTGTTGATATGGAATTCCTTATTTCTAAATATGTCCCAGATGGAAGACCAGAGGAATCTGAAAAGCCGCATATAAAAGAAATTTTATATGGAACTGTTTTTGGAGATATCGCTGGAAGTCAATATGAATTCACACTTGATGAACGTGAAAATCTTACAATCGATAATTGCATCATTGAAGGAAGTATGTTTACAGATGATACAGTCCTAACATGTGCCACAGCATCCATAGTCAGACAGTCTATTCTGAAGCTTGAACAGCGGAACTTTAATTTAAATGATTATAAGCAGGAATCTACATATCCGTTCATTAAAAATCCATTTGTAGAAGCCTACAGGAAATATACATTGGAATTTCCAGGGCAAGGATATGGACCAGGTTTTTATCATTGGGCTATTTATAATTATGATACGCCATATGGCAGTTATGGAAATGGTTCAGCGATGCGTGTGTCACCAATAGGTGCCTGGTTCGATGATATAAAAGATGTAATATTGTATGCGGTTGCCAGCGCAGCAGCTACACACAACCATCCAGAAGGGATTAAGGGAGCTGTTATTACAGCAGTCTCAATTTGGATGGCAAGAAAAGGATACAGTAAAGAACAGATTTACAAATATATGATGAAACATTATAGAGGAGTCTATGGTTTCTCGAAATTTTCTTTTGATGAAATAAAAAATCCTATTACTCCTATGAAATCGGATGCGACATGCCAGTTTTCTATACCTGCAGCTGTTATATGTTTTTATCATTCTGATTCATATGAATCAACAATCAACAATGTTCTTTCATTTAAAGGTGATACAGACACAATAGGTGCGATTGCAGGAGCCATCTCAGCCGCTTATTATGGAGTTCCAGAAATGGTATTAGAGAAAGTGAATGAATATAAACCAGAGAGAATATTTGATGAAGCATTAAGTGCTTTAGAAAAAGAAGAACCTTAAATAATTTTTGTTATATGGCAGAAAGCATGATTGTGAAAATAAATATACTTACATATTAATAATACAATCAAATAGAAATGGAGAATAAAAAATGACAATTAAAGAATTAGCAGAAAAGTGTAAAAAACGCAAGATTGTATGTGAAGGATGTCCATACAAAAAGAAATGCGATGAATTTTCAAACTTCATAGAAGAAATTTCTCCAGCTGGACTTTTAGATATACTTGAGGAAACTATATAATTAAAAATCTGAAATTACGAAAATGAATCGGAGGAAAAAATGTGGAATGTTATATTAAGTAGAGTAGAGAATAATGTTATAAAACCATCCCAAAATAATCCAGGCATAAGCGGAAGGTACCTGTGTACTTGTGTGCAATTTTATCGAGGAAAGGAATACAATCGATATCTACAAATGATGGAATATAATGCAGAGAAACAATATTGGCATGATCCTGGAAAGGAAAATGCAGTTAGCCATGTGATTTTGGCGTGGACTGAAGATATTTGCCCATGTGATTATAATGACTTTAGATACAATACTGGAGGGTATTTAACGGCAGAGTAATTAAGCGGTATAGATTAGGAACAAAGTCAGAGCCAGTTAATGATGATGTGATTTGGAAACTAGTAAATAAATGGAACGAGTTGTTTTGAAAATCTTCAATACATAATAATAAATGATTATAAACATAAAAGGAGAAAATTAAAATGGGAATTGGACTTGAAACAATTTTTGATTTAGGAATTGAGAAAAGTATGAAAGAAGAAGTAAAAACTTTGCGTTTTTATGTATCAAGTGATGGAAGAAAAACAACTGCAATTGAAGAAGGACATGAGCTAGATGGAATCAATCTTATTTTGAAACGATATCCTTTTGTAGATCCGGAATGGCTCCTTTCAAAAAAGCGCTATCTTGTTCATGATAAGCTAACTGCAACAGCTATTTGTCACGAAGAGGATACTCCAGATGAAAAGGAAGGCAAAAAAGTAGCAATGAAAAAGCTGAATGCCCTGATTAAAGGACAGGCAAAATCTGCATTAAAACTTTTTGAGCAGGATATGAAGAAACAGTTTGTAAAATAATATCATTGAAAACGCTGCTTAATTTAAAGCGGCGTTTTTTCGAAAGGAGAACTTATGTTAGAACTAGAAGAATTATTAGAAAAATTAGAACTTACAACAGATCCAGAACGATTGGATGAGTATGCTGATTTTTCAAATAAAGAGGTAAGGCTTACAGTTGCTTTAAATTTAGCAGCATCAAAAGAAACAATGTTCCGAAGATTGGCTTTGGAAAGAGATGGAGATATTCTATCCATATGGGAACAACGGTTGAAATATTGGTACAGACATAAAAAGCACCATATCGATGCAAAATTAGGAGATGAAACCGTTAGGTTTTATCCCAGGCAGTCATCTGTTCATGGATTTGATTATCGATGTCCTAAAAGCTGTGATAATTATTACAAAGAATATTTATCATTTGCTATTTTATATCAAAACGAGTTCATGAGAGAAGAAAATAAAGCTCCTGAAATAGTATTCGAATGTGGTTGTGATGAATGTAGTAGTTTATTAAACCTGAATTGTTATTTGTATTTATGGCTACAGGAAACCCGCTATAAAGACGAAGCAAGACTGACCTGTGTAACGCTGAGGGATTGTAAGACTGTAAAAGATGATGTAACACTAATAACATTAGGTGATGGAGCCGAATGGAAAATAAAAAGAGAACGCAAATCATATTTCAGAGATCCAGAAGGAGAAAAAAATGGAAAGGTAGACAGATGGTTCTATACGATTATTTCATACCTTAATTATGGAGCTCAGAAAGCTTACATCCTGGAATTGGGAGAAAAAGATTTACTGACATTAAATAATGCTATTGCTGAATATCTGGATGAATGTATTAAAAATTCAGAATCCATTTAAAGGAAAGGAATGATATGGAAACACAATATATATTATACCCTATTGCAATTATATGTTTACTTGTTGGATTCATTTTTTTGGGAATATCGATTGGTTTATCAAAAGTTATGAAACACAAAAAACGAGTCTGTAACCAAAAGGTAAATGCCAAAGTGATTAACATGACAAGGAATAGAACAGACACGTTGGTTAATTACAATCAGAATTCGTCTTGGTATCCTATATATGAATACTGGGTAGACAATCAAAGAATACAAAGGTGCTCACATGTTGGAGGAACTAGGAAGTCATTTCAGATAGGACAAGAGGTGGAACTTTTTATTAATCCTAATAACCCGAAAGAATTTTATAATCCTATGGACCAGATGGTTATATTAAGGATGGCTTTTATGATTATTGGACTGATTTTATTTAGTTTTAGCATCGGACTAGTAGTTATAGGCATATTTGTTCTGTAAAATCAAGAAAGGACGAGAGAAAAAATGAATGAAACAAAAATGGCATACGGAAGAGCCTATGAAAATATTTTAAGTACATGTGCAGGACTGAGAATCACTGCACCAAAAAATGAGACTGAAATTTCTTATAACAATGCATTAGGAGATATTTTTGACTCTATCATCGAAAACGAGGCAGAGTATCTTATGGCAGGAACGGTGTCACAGGGAAAGTGGAGGAGAGATTAATATGCCGTTAGAAAATAATACTTATTGGGATGGTGCTGGAAAATATCAAAGTTGGGCAGATATGGTTAGTGAAACAATGCCCACATATAACAAAACTGACAATGAATATATGAATGTATTCATCTCCATATCTAAAATATATTATGAAATATACAATAATGGTGGCGGGAACCTTTATGATGGTGTTTATGGCGATGATATTGAAAGTATTAATGAATTTTTAAGTAAACAGGGCCCAAAAAGACACGAAAGTTTCTCATGGAAACAGGCAATTGACGAACCCGAATATTTAGAATTCAAGATGAATGAAATCATCGAACTGCTTATGGATAAGGACTTACATTTTGTAGATCATGGTTTCTGGGTGAATTATGACAAAAGAGAGCTATCATTAGTAGAAATAAAAGGAGAAAATTGGATTTATATAACTCATGGTACAGAAGCAAATGCAAATGATGAAATGAGACGAATGAAATCGCATGGATTCATAGACGTTACAACTTAAACAGACAATTTAAAAGGCCTTATGGCCTTTTTTCTTTACCATTCTTAATTGTTGGTATTGTATCTGTTAATAAATGAGAAAGCAATAAATTAAAAATTCTAAAACTATCCATTATTTCATTCTAAAACACACATAATAACTATGAATAATTGATGAATGGAGACACGAATCTCCACAGAAGGAGGACTTTATTATGTGTAACGAATGCTTGGAATTAAGAATTGACGACATGGGTTTTGAAGAACTTGCTGTAGAGCAGGAAATCAACTCTGACTATCTGAATGGCATGAGATATCAGCATGGTCCCAACGATGGTGACCCGGATTGGCGATATGAGGAAATGCGTTCAGGTATCGGCCATCATTATTTTTTCTAAGTTACATAAGAAGAAACCAGATTACAATGGTTTCTTTTTTTTCATACTATTCTTAGAAAGAAAAAGGAGATATATATATGAATGATAAAATGGAAGATAAGAAAACAATGGAAGTCCTTATTTATACAAGCTTTGGACTCAATACTGTACCATCGTGTATTAGATCCTCAATAAATAAAAATGCGGCAGGGCCATTGCAAGAAAGAACTGGAAAAGTAATTGATAAAATACGTGAGATGGCATATAAAATAGAGACCCTGGATGGAATGGATGAAACTACCATGGCTGAAATGATAAAGGAACATAATATCGTTCATTGTGAAAAGTTAGATTGCTATTTTTATATACCATCTGAATTTAATCCATATCATCACATTAAAACGATGTCAATCGTAACAGTGGATATTAGCAAACCATGGATTATATCAGAATATGATGGAGCGGAGTCAATCCAATATTTTGAGATAGTAGATGATTCCATTAATTTTTACAGAATGAATTAACAATAAAATCAGGATAAGAAACCAGTTTCCTATTGGTTTCTTTTTTATTACATACTATTTTTATCAATTAATGAAGGAGCATATCATGGAGAAAATTAAAGCAATCAAATCAACCGAAAAATTATGTTGGAAATGTTTACAGGAGAAAGATAATATTCACAAAATGGAATTTGGACCATTAGGTTATGGTTCGGGATTTGACTGTTGTTCCACCAAAATACAGTTATGTGATGAATGCTATAAAGCCAGCCGACCAGAAATATGGTCAGATGAATTGGTATATGATAATGAAGACTGCAAGGAATACGACTGGAGCCACTATAAACATGAAGATGAAATATTTGAATATTTTGAAATGCTTCCAATCGAAGGTAAGCAGTTTGTAATGAATGAATACTGGATGGGAGATCACTTCATGGAGCCACAGGATTGGATTGACTATGAATTGGGCATTTTACCACATGAGAAAGCAAAAGAATATGGCTTATATTCTGTACAGGAAATAGCAGCGTATGAAGAACGTTTTCCTAAATGTAAATGGCCTGCTAATAGAATTTATAGCGATGGAAGCAAAGGCTGCCGATGTCCATTTGGTGCATCTGGAAATTATAATCAAGAAGTAGGAAGTAATATATCTGAGGAATGTTACCGGTGTCAATACTATGAGGAAAGAACTGTAGATAATAAACTTCTTGATATTATGGATAAAGACTTTTACGAATATGAAGTCCTATCAAAGGCAGACGCAATGAAAATGACCAGAAAGAATATGGAAGTATTACTATTTTATGATTTTGATTTGGAGAGTTTGCCTAACGAATTATTAGAGGTTGCCGAACATTCCAATGATCTGTTGAAGATAAGAGGGAGGGATGTTATCAATAGAATTAGAGAAATAGCTTATCAGGTGGATGATATTCCTTCAAATAAAAAGAAGATGGAACTATGTAGACATCACATGATTGTTTATGATAAAAAAAATGACGTATATCTATATTCTGCAAATGAAGAAAAGAATATCAGAGAGATTAAGATTGTAATGGTTGATACCTCAAAAGATTGGACAATCATAAATGTTGAGAAGAAAGAACGGATTCTATATATTGAGCCGATTCATCCATCGATTGGTTTCTGTAAATTACTTTAAAGCCTAGTGATAGGCTTTTTGTTTTTTAAAAGTCGTGCTAGTGAATATCTTACATACTGAATGATAGAAAAGAACAGGAGGATATAATAATGATTCATTTTAAAAACGTCTCCAAATATTTTCATGATAAAACAGTGATTGATAAAATAAGCATGGAAATTAAAGACGGAGAGTTTATTGTTTTACTTGGTGAAAGTGGATGCGGAAAAACGACAACATTAAAAATGATTAATAAACTAATAAGTCCATCAGATGGTGTAATAGAGATAAATGGAGAAGATATCTCTAAATTAGATACAATTGAATTAAGACGTAAGATGGGATATGTAATTCAGCAGACCGGACTGTTTCCACATATGACTATAGAGGAAAACATTTCATTGATTGCGAAATTAAATTCAAATAATCATAAAGAAATCTCTAATCACGGAAGACGACTGATGGAAATGGTTAACTTGGATCCTGAAATATATTTGTCTGCATATCCATCTGAACTTTCAGGTGGGCAGCAGCAACGAGCCGGTGTAGTCCGTGCATTCATGACAAATCCAGAAATTGTATTAATGGATGAACCCTTTTCCGCATTGGACCCAATCACAAGGGCCCAGATACAGAATTCACTTTTGGAGATGCAGGAAGAACTGAAGCGAACGATTGTTTTTGTGACACACGATATGGATGAGGCAATAAAGCTTGCTGACCGGATATGCATCATGGAGGATGGTAGGATTACACAGTTTGATACACCAGAAAACATCTTAAAGTATCCAGCAAACGATTTTGTAAAGAATTTTGTCGGTCCGAACCGGATATGGACTTCACCAAAGTTTATTAGGACTAAGGATATCATGATTTCAGAACCGGTATGCTGTCATCCAAGAATGCCAATCTTTAAGTGTGTTGAGACAATGAGTCGTAGGCATGTAGATACGTTGATGGTAACAGATAAGAACAAACGGTTATATGGTGTTTTATATGCAGATTCTTTAATCGGATACAATGGAGAAAATAAGAAGGCAGAGGATTTAATGGATACAAATATAACATCCGTATCACCGGACAGCTGTATTGTTGATTTACTTACAAAATTTGATGAAAAACATATATCGACACTTCCAGTTGTAAATGCAAATGGCATGCTAGAAGGTTTAATAACAAGGAGTACCTTAGTAAACACCCTAAGCCGGCAATTTATCCCAGAGAACAAGGAGGAAAATTAACATGAAAGATTTCCTTCAATATGTTTCCAACGCAAGAGAGGAAATATTATATCTATTCTTTGAGCATATCCAATTAACTGTAATTGCATTATTTGCAGCCATCCTGATTGGAGTACCACTTGGAATTCTTATTTCTTATGTAAGGAAAACTAGTAAACCAGTCCTGGCATTTGCAAACCTGGTTCAGGCAATACCAAGCATGGCACTGCTCGGTTTAACGATTCCGGTCTTAGGGATTGGCGTAAAACCTGCCATATGCCTGGTTGTAATTTATTCACTGCTGCCAATCATAAAGAACACATATGCCGGACTCATGAATATCAATGAACAGACCCTGGAAGCAGCAGAAGGAATTGGACTTACAAAATGGCAGATTTTGTTTAAGATTCGTTTGCCAATGGCGCTTCCGGTCATTATGACAGGTGTCAGGATATCTGCAGTATCGGCGGTAGGACTTATGACACTGGCTGCTTTTGTTGGAGGCGGAGGTCTTGGATTTTTAGTGTTTTCTGGAATCAGGACAGTAGATAACTCAAAGATACTGGCTGGTGCGATTCCGGCATGTATTTTAGCCCTACTTGTAGACCGTGTGTTTGCTGCAATTGAAACTATTGTGACACCTATTAGTCTAATGGAAGGAAAGGATAAAAGTAAGAAAATCAAACAGAAAAAACTAGATAGACTAATTGTGATTGCTGCCATGGCAACAATGATAGGATTGATAATGGCTTCATACTTAAAACCAAAAGAGGAGAATCAAATTACGATAGCTAGCCAGGACTTTACGGAGAATGAAATTTTAGCTTATATGATGGAAGAAATGATAGAGAATGAAACAGGGTACAACGTAGAAGTCATCCCGGACTTGGGAGGAGAATCCGTCTGTCTATCTTCAATCCGTGCAGGAGAAATAGATGGTTATGTTGACTATACAGGGACCCTATATGTAAATGTCCTAAAAAAGGAAGCAATATCAGATGTTACCCAAGTTTACGAAGAAACCAGGAGTAGTATGCTGGAGCAATATAATCTTGTGGTTCTTCCATCACTGAATGTGAACAATACATACACAATCTCGACAACAAAAGAAATAGCAGAGGAATATGGCTTAAAAACAATTAGCGATTTAAAGAAATACAATGGAAAATTGAAGATGGTTTCCACACTGGCATTTTTAAATAGGGAAGATGGATTGCAAAAGGTGAAAGATGCATATGGATTAATCTTTAACGATGAAATTGGAGTAGACGGTGCATCCAGATACACAGCATTAATGAATGGAGAAGGTGATTTAATTGATGCTTACTCAACTGACGGATTATTGGAGAAATTTGAACTGAAGATCCTTGAAGATGATAAGGGTGCATTTCCACCTTATTATGCCGTTCCTGTTTTCCGTTCAGAAATCATAGAGAAATATCCAGCGATTTCAAGTGTCACAGAAAAAATGACAGAACTTCTGTCTACGGAAGAGATGGCAAAACTAAATTACTTGGTAGACGAAGAAGGAATGTCACCCAAAGATGTTGCTTATGATTTCCTGGATAAAAATTCAAAATAAAGGCCCAGATGTGTTTTTGTTTATTTGTAATAAAAACATACTATTTAGGTAATGGATATCTGGAGATTAATAGATGTGGAGGAACAAATATGATGGATATGTATGATTTTGCGAAAGAAGTAGATGGAAACATGAAGTTTATTGCACTCCTGATTCAGTTTGTTGATGTACCCAATATAAGTGGGAAAATCCGGGTTTTTGATGAATCCGGAACGGACCTTAAAATTAAGGTTGTAGATGCAGCTTTCAGTCGAAAAAAAAGAAAAGGGCTGGATATAGATAAAGCTTATTTCTTTTTGCAAGGTTTAAGTAGTGATGATATGTCATTTGAATTTGGCAGTCGATCGCTTACCATAAAAGGACTTCTTGATATCTATTTTGAAGGAATAGATGAAAACAATGTCTTCCAGTCTCCGGTCTTAGTAAATAAAAGTACAGGAGCCTATTATAAAGTAATTGGCATGGGACAGGATGTATATCATAATGTCGTTTTCTGGGTTAAAGCAGTAAAATAAGAAATTTAAGGGTCTGGAGAGAGGCCCAATCAAAATAGCTACATAGAGTTAAGGAGGATAATAAAATGAGAAAGACAGTGGAAGAGATGTGCCGAAAATATAATGAAGAATATGAAAGACGAACCAAACCAAGAAAAATGGTTCCAATCTTTTCAAGAAGCTGCCATTGTTGTGGTGATGAAATAAAATTTGAGTCTATGTGGGAAATTACAGTCCCATTGACAGTGCCATTTAGTGATAGATTGTCATATTACTATGGTTGTACTAAATGTTTTCCAGAGTCAGAAGATTTTTATAATCAATTAGTGAATGATGGATATATCAATCAGTCAGCCTGGGTTTTTAGAGAAAAACCTAAGAATGTTAGTTTAGAAGACTGGGCTGTAATGAGTGGATATTATAAGAAAGAGGAACTTGAAAATATAGAATATAAGAATCTTTTAAGGACGTGGGTTTCTATATAAAGGGACGAAAGAAAAGAAGGCATTTGCCTTCTTTTTTAAATAAACAATCCAGTCCATTACAAAATAAGACATACTATTGGTACAGGGAATGGAAAGATGAAAGAGAGGACTTTGAAAATGATTAAAATTGATGGAAATAAGGTTAAAATTGGAGACAACATTTACCTGCCTGAAGCCTGGCATGAGAATATATTGGCCAAAACAGAAAAAAAAGATATTCCATATCAGTACACCATTAAGGAAGAAAAAAAGCTAGACCAAAAAGTTTTTATATGTGAAGGGATAAAAAACAAAAAATCATATAATATCGCATTAACCGAAAATGTCATCAAATATTTACTTGGTTCAGAAGTACCGGACTCAAACATTGGGTTTTCTTTTAAAGAATATCTTCCGGTTGAAGGGACCGATATCTTGATTACCAGTAATAAAAATCCCAGTGATGTTGTACCGGCAAAAATAAATTTATACTGTGAATATGTTGAAATTGAGGATAAGAAATATGTATTATTTGATTTCCGTGCGGACTACTTGAATGGAAAAGGCTTTACATCGATTAATTATTATACTGGTTACTCAAGAGGTATTTGGAAATTTCTATTCCATACAGATATTTCTTACATGACAGATTATGAAAAGATGTTCCAGGATACCTACGTCCATAAAGAATACATTAAAAAGGCGTGCCGAAAGCTTGCTGATTATATGTTATCAAAAGGAATGGATATACATGCCAAAAAACTGTTAGAGAGAGCCGAAACACATGACAATTCTAAGGTAATGTGTGAAGATGAGTTGTATGCTCTTTCCACCATTATTAACGACAAATCATGCTTAAAGGATGCGAATAAAGCATTATCGCAGTTAAAACAGGATGCCATAAAGCTTCATTGGAAGCACAACAGTCATCATCCAGAGCATTTTAAAAATTATGCAGATATGGAAAGACTTGATGTTATGGAAATGGTGTGCGACTGGTATGCAAGAGCTCTACAGTATGGGACTGACTTAATGGATGGCAATTATTTCAAGTGCATTACTTTGTTTAAAAAATAAAATGACAGCCGATACAAGAAAGCTTGTAAAAATAGTAGCCTATATATGTTGGATAATGTATCTTCTTCCAATCTTTTTGCATATATCTTTTAAGGTAATGGCAATTTGCATTTTTATTGTGATAGTATACTTGACTGTAAGGTTATTGAAGCGTAAATAAAAAGAGGCTTATGCCTCTTTTTTATTCGAACGCAATGCCATCATAATAAATTGTTGCAGGAGTACCACCCATCTCATAGAGCGGCTCGCAATAATAAGTAGTATAGCCACTTGTAAAGATATGCATATTGTATATGCGGCATTCTTTAGAATCACCCGAGATTCCAGAAACACCACGGCTGTCAACTACACGCCCTACCCATTCCGTATTGCTAATCCATTCACCACGCCCAAAGTGTGAATACCCATTAGGTAATTCTGCGTCTTCAACGACAGTCGCTTCACAAGCAACTACACTTGTTTGTCCTGTGGCAGCAATAATGCAAAGGACAATAAATAATCCAAACGAAATGGAAGCCATTGTTATGTAAAAACCTTTGATTTCTTTTGCAACAGCCTTTACTGCTAATCCGATTTTCTTTAATAAATTGCCTGTGTTTACCTTCATCATAAAATCCTCCATTCATCTTTATATACTTATATTATGTATTTCAGTTTACAAACATAGTTTTTATTTTATAATAAAGATAGCGAATGGAGGATGATGACTATGATAAAGAAAATAGCAAATGGATGTTTTTGCGACAAGGAATGTACATGCGAGTGTGGTAATAAACATGAATTATATGGAGGCATGGGTTACGATACGATTGCCTGCGATGCCTATACTCCAGGCGCAGACGAAAGTGGAACCGGATATTATTTTCATTCGGTGAAATGTCGTAAATGTGGTTTCATATCTAAGCTAAAGGTGATAGGATAACAGGCCTCAAATGAGAAAGGAGTTATAACAAAGTGTTATAACTCCCTCATGACATAAGCCATTTGAAATTCTTCCGTAAAAATTTCCATTTCCGTATCAGCTTGTAATGCTGCAATAGCTCTGCTAATCCTGCACATTCCTTCAACGTCATCATTCATCTTTGCTCCACTATAGCAGGTTTCCAAATATTCAACTATGCTTAACATATCTTTATTCATAAATAAATTCTCCTTTACTTACAACACAATAATTTTATTTATATACATTATAACGAACAAATTATAAAATGACAACTAACAAAGTATGTATCGCAATAAAGACAAATTCCAATACGGTTTCTGTTATACGATTTTAATCACATCTTTTAATTTCCTATAATCAACAACCGTTTCTTTTTCTTTTTCAAAATATGCTAAAATATCTTTTTTATAAACGGTAGCTTGATAAACGGCTCCTTTTCCTTGTTTAAAGCGGTTCTTAAACCAGGTTGCAATTTCCAAATCTGGTGTCCATGACATACCTTCTATTGGATGATTATCAAAGCTATTAATTCCTCGATATACAGTTAATGTTTGTGGCAAATTATGATAGATATTCAGCTCTCTTTCATTCATTAAGCTATTACAGTCTGCTGATTTAAATAAACCTACATATTCTTCTCTGCTAATATGAATATCTATATTTACATAATTTGTATTTACCCACAGATATTTTAGATAATATGCCAAATCGAATTTATCAATATAATCTTTCGTATATGAAAGAAATGCAGATCTATATGGTTTTGTAATTA